>Ga0163163_10000339_pt1 | contig 45181 bp, 37 predicted proteins | sample S65metaG_FD_119766 | JGI IMG/M metagenome (GOLD analysis project Ga0163163, IMG submission 119766) | Switchgrass rhizosphere microbial communities from Kellogg Biological Station, Michigan, USA - S6-5 metaG | ecosystem: Host-associated > Plants > Roots > Rhizosphere > Soil | place: USA... | reverse complement strand
GCAACTCTTGTCAAAAGGGTAGGATCAGACAATCCCTTCTCCGTTCCCAAATGCTCATGAAACAATTCCCCGATTTCTTCTTTTCTTTTGTGGATGCAGGGCAGTACGATATGACTTGGTGGTTCATTGTCGATCTGCTGAATATATTCTCCCAGATCTGAATTGATCACGTCAATTCCCCGTTCCTCAAGGTATTCATTCAAATGGCATTCTTCCGTAAGCATTGACTTGCTTTTTACCATCTGATTGATTTCTTTTGCCTTCAAAATTGAATAGACAATTTCATTGTGCTCCTCTGCACTGTCGGCCCAGTGTACAATGACGCCATTCTTCTTAAGATTTTCTTCAAATTGAAGGAGGTACGCATGCAGGTTTGAAATGACATTGCTTTTGATCAACGATGCTGCTTCCCGAAGTTGTTCCCATTCGGGAATTTGTTTCGAAGCGATGTCACGCTTTTCTCTGATGTACCAGAGAGCCCCGTCATGCCAGTCAACCCGCTCTTCATCTTTAAGAAATGCGCCAGCCAGGGTTGCATGATCTTTTCCTTTGGTTTGACTCATACTGTGGCATTTAGGATTTCAGCAATGTGAATGACTTTAACCGTACTCTTGTTTCTGTGAAGAATTCCTTCTAGATGCATGAGACATGAAAGGTCGGATGAAGTAATGTATTCCGCTCCGTGTTTTGTATGATCTGTAATCCGGTCCTTTCCCATTTTCACAGATACGGCTTCTTCAGAAATGGAAAAAAGTCCCCCAAAGCCGCAGCATTCATCCAGCCTGTCCAATTGGATTTGTTCCAGGCCTTTCACCATATTTAATAATTGCTGGGGTTTGGAAAATGGTGCGGCATTGAGTTCACTCATTTGCGACAAATGGAGTCCGCGCAATCCATGACAGCTATGATGCAAGCCAACTTTGTGAGGAAATGCGGCATCCAGCTTTTCAATTCTGAGAACATCAGTCAGGAACTCAACCAATTCGTACACTTTTGAACGGATGTTGGCGGCTTCTTCTTCATTTTTATCGGAATGTAGATGCTCTTTTATATGCAGAATGCAACTGGCCGAGGGGCCAACGATATAATCAAATGCCGAAAAGTTTTCGATAAAAAGTTCATTGCATTCTTTCGAAAGATATTCGAAACCCGCATTCGCCATGGGTTGGCCGCAACATGTTTGTTTCAGAGGATAAACAACCTTTACGCCGCACTTTTGTAGTAATTCCAGTGTGGCCCTGGCGGCACTTGGATAAAACTGGTTGACGTAACAGGGTATAAAAAGTCCGACGTTCATAGTGTGAAATAAGTGGACAGTGGATAGTGGACAGTAGACAGAAGATAGTAGCTTATCAAATTTCTGTCCACTGTCCACTGTCTACTGTCCGCTTAATTTACAATATTTTATTTTGGGATCATCCAGGTGAATAAATATGCCTGGCCCAACACAATTAAACAGATAAGTAAGAGCAAGATCAGGCTATGCTTAAATGTAAACCTGAACAGGTCTGATTCCTTTCCTACCAGGTTCCCTGCTGCCGCCGCTATCGCAATGGATTGGGGAGAAATCATTTTGCCGATGACGCCACCAGACGCATTCGCCGCCACCGTTACTACCGGATCCACTCCAATAGATGTGGCCGTGGAAGCTTGAAGTTTTCCAAACAAGGCATTTGAGGAAGTATCAGAGCCGGTTATGAATACGCCCAGCCAGCCGAGGATGGGCGCAAAGAAGGGAAATAGAACACCTGTATTTGCCAGGGGCCGTGCGATGGTATTGGTAATGCCTGAGTCATTCGCAATGTAAGCGAATGCCAGTACAGACATGATAGTGATAATGGGGAACCTGAGTTGCTTCAGCGTTTGAATAAAGACACTCACTCCTTCACTGAACTTTAGCCCGATAACAGGCATGGCAATTATTGACGATAAGAGGATTGCCGTTCCCGCCGCTGACAAATAATTGAATTTGAAAACATGCGATATCGGGTTACCACCTGTATCAAGAATTCTGTTGTGAAGTCCGGGAAATTCAAATTGAACCTGCCCAATAGAATTGAGTAATTCTTTGACCCCCTGTAATCCCCAAATAAGAACCATGCTTGTCAAAATTATAAATGGTGAACAGGCTCTAATGATCTGACCTGTCGCATATTTTTTTTCCAGGCTGGTGATTGGCATTGGCTCCTGGGGGAACCTCCAGGTGTTTTTTGGTTTCCAGAATTTTAAGAAAATGAGGAGGCATAAAATGGAACTCATTCCTGCAAGTACATCCGGCAGGGCCGGGCCCAAAAAATTTGATGTAAACCACTGCATGACCGCAAATGAAATTCCTGATACCAGTATAGCTGGCAATACTTCTTTTGTTTTCTTAAATCCACACATGATAACCACCAGGTAAAATGGAAGCATCAAGGATAAAAAAGGTAGCGTTCTTCCCACCATTTGCGAAAGCGCCAATTCAGGAATGGAGGTTAATTGAGAAGCTACCGTAATTGGAATGCCAATAGCGCCAAATGCCACCGGGGCCGTGTTTGCAACAAGGCAGATGCCCGCTGCATAGAGTGGATTAAAACCAAGGCCAACAAGCATTGCCGCAGTAATGGCTACCGGAGCGCCAAAACCTGCAGTCCCTTCTAAAAAAGAACCAAAAGAAAATGCGATGAGCAAAGCCTGCAATCTCCTGTCGGGAGTAATGGAGGCCATGAAATGCTTAATGATCTCAAACTGGCCGCTTTTAACGGTGATATTAAATAAGAAAACGGCGGTTATAACAATCCAGCAAATAGGGAATAAGCCATAGAGAGCGCCATTTGCAGTTGAAAGAAGTGCCAGTTGTAACGGCATACCATAAACAAAAATTGCGATGAGGACGGCCAGCAAAGTAGCCAGGATACTCGCCTGGTATCCTTTCATTTTCCTGATGATCAACGCCCAAAAAATGAAAAATATAGGGACAATGGCCACCAGTACTGACAAACCAATATTATTAAAGGGATCAATAAGCTGAGTCCAGTTCATAGTGATGACTTCACTTGAATTTAAAGAAAAAAGATGAAGCGATTGCTTCATCTTTTTTCTTTAAATCTTATCAAATATTAATACCGTTTCACAATATTGAACAAGAACCTTTTTGGTTCTCCTATCACGCCGCCTGCTGCTCTTCTTTTCTTCAGCGCATCAGATTTATAGTAGGCAAATGCTTTTGCTGTATCCAGCACTGCTGTAACCAGGCCAACTTTCTTATTGTTATCCACGTCATGACTGATTACCCTGTCGGTAATGCCATTGTCCAACCTTTCCTGTTTCCCATCTTCAAAGGATTTCTGCCAGGCATCAAAATCTTTTACCTCAAATGTTGTTCGAGAGCGAAGTTTGGTGTCGATTTTTGCTGTATCCTGCCATGTAGCAGTCAAAAAGGAAACAGTTGGTTCACCAACCACGCCGGATTTTTGCATAACGGATTTCATTTTCGGGTCCTTGAACATGGCTTTTGCCTTGGCAACGTCATCCAGTTTCAAGGCCACCATAACCATATTCGAATCGTTAAGACCGCGTCCAATTACGTAGCTATGCACGCCGTTGGCTTTTCGGGCGGAATCATGGGCTTCATAAGCAGTTAGCCATTTTCCATAGTTTGCAACTTTGTGAGTCACTATCAACATATTCTCTGGTGCAGTGACAATCGTGTTTACTGCTACGGGTGCAGGTGCGGGAGCTTTGGCGGTAGTGTCCGTAGTAGTTGAGTCAGTGGTGGCCGCTTTTTCGCTACTACCTCCACCGCATGACGCAAAAAGTAATGATAAGGCCATGCTGCATAGCAAGCCTAAAAACCTGGACTGCTTCATTGAGTTTAATTTTTTAAGAATTAATAAAAGGAGGGCCTGGGAAAAAGTGCTACAAGGGGTATGAGGCACTAAATGTAAACATTTTAATCAAAGAAGTATAGTGATTAACGAGAGCCCCGATACTGGCCAATTATTGCTATTTTACCTATGAATGATAGACAAATTCCCGTTTTTCAAGGAACTATATCAAAACTTCAACGAGCGAAGGATTGAAGATGTTATTTCTCAAATGACTATCGATGTTAAGTGGGCAAATGGCATGGAGGGCGGTTTTGTGCATGGGCATGATGGCGTGAGAGCGTATTGGACCAGGCAATTTGCGTTGGTTAGCTCAAGAGTAACTCCCATGGAGCTAAGTGAAGAAAATGGTCTTTTAAAAATAAAAGTTCACCAGGTCGTTCATGACTTGGATGGGAGGCTCCTGGCAGATGAAATGGTCTTTCATTTTTTTCGATTGCGGGATGACAAGATTGCTGAGTTCGTGATAGGAGAGAAAGGGAAATGATTTGAATAGTCTATATATGATAAAAAAAATATCCTTTTCACTGCTATTCCAAACGATGTTATTTGTTGCGTTTGCGCAGCAATCGAATATTAATGAGGATTATTCCGCATACCTGCCAGAAGTGAGAGGCTTCAATAAGATTCTTCGGAACGCGCCAAAGGGTGAATCCATTCTAACCAAAGAGGGTCTTGCAAAGGCAAGGGATGGGTGGAAGCCATTTCTGAATGCCCCGACTGTGCTCAAACCGACCCTAAAAAAGATCCATGGACCGGCAGGCGATATTTCGTTGTACATATATAAACCGGACACAGTACTAGGTGTTGTGCTCGATATTCATGGTGGCGGCTGGTGTAATGGTACAGCATTAGTTGACGGCCAAATGAATGATGCAATGGCAAGGGCCTGTCATGTCGCGGTGGTAAGTGTGGATTACAGGCTGGCCCCCGAAAATCCGTTTCCTGCCTGTATTGAAGATTGCAAAGCAGCAGCAAGATGGCTCATAAATAGCGTACAAGCTGAATTTGGTACCGACAAAATATTTCTTTCCGGCAATTCAGCCGGAGCTCATCTTGCCTCGGTGACAACTTTGTTCATACGTGATTCACTACACGCCATTAATAAAGTAAAAGGCGTGAACCTTGTTTATGGACTCTATGACCTGGGCTCAACACCCTCGCACAGGTTTGCGTCCGATACTACCTTTCTCACGCAAAAGGACATGGCCGACATGATGCAACTTGTGTTTGGGAATTGGAGTATGGAAAGATTGCAAAAGCCGCAGTATTCACCCTTATATGCAGACCTGCACAACTTACCACCCGCCTTGTTTACAATAGGTGCTGCCGATCCGCTGGCCGACGATACTTATTTCATGGAAGCGAGATGGCGTGTGGCGGGTAATAAAACTTTTCTTGCGGTGTATCCAGAATCTGGCCACGGCCTTGATATTTTTCCAACAAAAATGGCAAAGCTGGCGAGAGAAAAAATGCATCAATGGTTAATTGAACAGTTGAAGAAATAAATCCCTAAGAGCTATTCCCATCGAGCATAAGTATATGCGCCAGTTCGTTTTCCATCACGGTCGCCGTCAATCCAAATGGCGCCCGAAGATCCGATTAGCTTTGGATTCCATACCGGAGATGTGGGTTGATATGGATTGGGAATTGTCCAGAATGGTCTGTGTGGATCAGGCCCGGTTGCAATAGCCACGAGGAACATATCCCGGTTGGAAACCGGAATCGTCCATTTTCCCTGCCACTTAATTCCTTTCGCACCTTTTGCCACGATTCTTGCGCTGCGGATCTTTTTTCCATTAGCAAAAAGAAACACACTGTCGGCCTCGGCCCAGGATGGAGCCATTACTTTTATCTCAACGGTTATTTCCCCTTTTGCCGGTACAATGGATCCCGACAGGTAATTCCCATTTACTTTCAATTCCGCAACCAATCCAAAACTCACCATCACTTCTCCATTTAGAAAATTGCGAATCACTTCAGATCTGTCAACATCACCAGCATCTTTTCCACTGCAACGGATATATGTTCTTCCCTGACCAACTAAGTATCTGCACACATCATGTGAGTCGCTTGATCCTACGGGTGTCAAAAAAATTCCGTGATTCAGCATACCGAACCAATCGCGATAAAGTTGCATGATATCAAATTGCTGTGCACCCGAATTCAGCACCTCCATCGCATTGGCTGGAAATGGCCATCCATCGAGTTCAACACCAGCTTCACTCAAATGGCGTTTTGAGTCGAATGGCCGAAAATTGTCATGAAGATCACGTGCATGGTTTAAAATAATTGCCCGTCCATTATTTGCAGGTCCGAGATTATTTACAACTTCGCTCCAATCTTTCACATGATGGTCCGGAATTGTGGAATCCGGACTCAACGGAAATACATTAAAATGACCAACTGGCGTTGTGTATTCGTCTCCGACAACAGGTGTAAAATATTGACGAAGATTGAGTGTGCGTGAAAGCGAGTCAATATTAACGCAGCGATTATGCTCTGTGATGATTGGAAATTCGATTCCTTCGCCAGCTAAGGTGATAATCCGCTCAGTCATACTCGCATCACCATGACCGGAATATGTCAGCGTGTGAATATGTGTGTCGCTTGCAATCCATCCTTCCAATGGTACTTCCTTTTCAATTTGTAACTTCTGCTCGACAGCCTCACCAGGTTTTAGAACCAGCTTTAATGAGTCCACCCCATATTGAAATCCTCGACCTGCATAGATGGTATAAGTCCCGGCGGGCAAACTAAATGATGACTTTCCATCACCTGTGTAAATGCAACCCGGACGAACCGCCAGTAACTGGTTCGGTTCGGCCGACAACGGTTGCAGCGCGCGCATGTTATTGACAATGGTAATATGAGCAGGAGTCAGTTGGCTTGTATTCCGATTCAGAATTGAAATCCGGATAGACGATTCGTGGAGCAGATTATTTAATGACTGATTTGCAAGCATAATTTGGCCAACATAGATATCATCGTTGGCGGTGTCTGCTTGTTGAATGCGCAGTTCATTCGAACCATTTTTCAGGCTGCTGGCGGGGATGGGGAAATAGGTAACGAGCCTGTTCTCGTCTTGCTGTAGAGAACCTAACTCAATTCCATTAAGCGATACATTCCATTTTTGTTTTACATCTGCCTGTACCAGGCTTAAGGTCTGTTCACTTATATTTTGCTCACTTGAAAAATTGAGGACAAGGTATTTTTTCGGAACGCCTTTGAAATTCTTCCATTCGGGCTGATTTCCTGTTCGAAGGTGGTATTGTCGATTATCGATTGAGCGCGACTGTAAGTAGACAGCTTTAAATACCTGTTCCCTGATCGGCCCCACATTATAATATGTTTGATCGGGCAACAGGCCGATATTCTGACGATTAATTAATAGAATTATTGAAATGCCCGATTTTGGAACAACAACAATACTCGTCCCGGTAAAGCCGGTATGGCCAAAACTTCCCGCCGGCGCGTGTCTCATGAAAGAATTGGCGCTGTCCATCATCCATCCCAATCCATTGTTGAATTTGTCCTTCGTAAGAAAAAGATCAACAGTTTTCTGAGATATAAATGTCTTTGATCCCACCTTGCCTTTGTTCATCAGCATGTCAACCAACTTCTGAATATCTCCAACGGTCGAAAACAATCCAGCTGCTCCAGATACGCCACCATTGGCGTACCAGGCATTCCCATCATTTACCTCACCGCGTAAAGTGTAGGTTCGCCAGCCGTTCCAGCTTGTGGGATCAATCTCTTTCACTTTAAAACCCAATGTGGAGTCATAAACCATTCGGTGTTCAAATGGATTGCCATGCGACGTGGCGGCGATGAGCGGGAATTTGCCGGATCGAAGCGGGTTGTAGGTGGTATGGGCCATCTTTAACGGCACGAAAATATTCTGCGTAACAAACTGCTCCAAAGGCATACCGGAAACCCGCTCAATGATCTCACCCAGGATGGTGAAGCCCAGATCGCTATAATGGCGCTCAGCACCCACTTTATATTTTAATGGCAACCGCGCGATTAATGAAAACACATCCTGCCTGTTCTTGCAGAGATAATACATCGGATACCAGTCGTAAAGCCCTGATGTATGCGTCAATAGGTGGCGGATCGTTATCAATTTTTTTTCGTCCGTATTGAATGCCGGAACGTATTTACACACCGGGTCATCAACGTGTATCAATCCCTTATCCACCAACAACATGATGGAGGTTGTAGTACCAACGACTTTGGTGAGCGAAGCAATGTCGAACATATGTTCAGTCGTCATCCGCTCCGGAGGATTCAGCAATAGATGTTGATAGTTATATTTCTGGGCGAACCCATACGCCTTTGAATAAAACCGGCCGCTTTTTTTAATTTGGACAACCGCGCCGGGGATCTTTCCGGAATCAACCTCGCTTTGTAAAATGCTGTCAACAAGGCGAATCATCGGATCGCCATTAGGTACTGATCTCTTTGTTTGAGCCAGGCCCGGGAATGAAAATAGTAACGCCAGGCCCAGTAAAATCAAATTTGAATGGCGTGACCTGGCGTGTAAAAATTGCATAGATGTCAAAGAGATTTCCGGATTAATGCCCGGCATAAGTTTGTCGAATGATTTTTCCATCTTGAATAATGAAGCTGTCAGTTGCATATGTCAGTGCCAATTTAGGCGACTTAGAACTCCAAATAACATATGCAAGATCATTTTTGATTACAGTCTTAACAACCTGGTAGGTTGTAGAATCCTTTGGAAACATTTGAAACGCACCTTCAAATCCTTTTCTTATTGCTGCCGATCCAACATAAGTTGTATCGGGAGTAATCAGGACTGCCTCATCTGCATAATCAGCCATGATTCCATCGAGATCGTTTTCTCTAAAAGCTTTAAAGTGACGATCAAAAATTTCCTTTGATTTGGCTTCATCAATAGCAGCAGGTTTAGCAGTTGTTTCGGCAGTACTCGATGTTTGTTGATTGCAGGCAGCCAGGGCCAAAATGGCAAGAAAGGAAAATACTTTTCTCATAAAATGGGGTTTTTGAGTTGAATCCTGAATTTATTAATAAATCACGAAATCGTTGGGTTTTCCCGATTGAGAAGGGGATACATTCAAAAGTAGTTACCAAATTTACTAACTTCAAAAACCCGGTTTACCAAATAGGGAATACAATATGAGAAACTTACTCTTCATCATCGTCGTACTTGTTTTTCTTTCCGGCTTCCAAATTCCCGGCCACCAGGATTCAGACTGGGTTTCTTTGTTTGATGGTAAGTCACTGAATGATTGGAAAGTGGGCAACAATGCCAGCACATTTTCCGTACAAAATGGCGAGATTGTTGTTCATGGCCCCACTGCACATATATTCTATGATGGTCCTTACAAATCTCACCGGTTTAAAAATTTTGAGATTAAACTGGATGTGATGACCTGGCCAGGCTCAAATTCCGGAATTTATTTTCATACCGAGTACCAGGATGGCGGATGGCCTTCCAGGGGATTTGAAGTACAGGTAAACAACTCTCATACTGATTGGCGCAGAACCGGTAGCCTTTACGGCATTTCAGACGTTAAAGAGGTTTATGTGAAGGACAAAGAGTGGTACACCGAATACATCAAAGTTGTTGGAAAGCATTATATCATTAAGATCAATGACAAGACGGTAGTAGATTATATTGAACCTGGTGAATTAACCGGCGACCAGGCAAAAAGGGCTAACCCCAGCGGCACTTTTGCTTTGCAGGGGCATGATCCAAATAGTGAGGTGCATTATAAAAATATCCTGGTTCGGGTATTGCCTGATTGAAAACTAAATCACTTCCCATTATGAAAGGCCTGATGATGGACTACCAGCTTACCGTTCCCACTATCCTTCGCAGGACGGAATCGCTGTTTGGGAAAAAGGAAATTGTGAGTCTTCTTCCCGATAGAAGCATTCATCGTTACAACTACCACGACTTTGTAAAAAGGGCAAAAAAATTAGCCGCTGCACTTCACAAGTTGGGCGTAGAGCGAGGTGACCGGGTAGCCACCCTTTGCTGGAACCATTATCAGCACCTGGAGGCCTACTTCGCCATTCCCTGCATGGGCGCCATTGTGCATCCGCTAAATCTCCGGCTTAGTGCAGAGGATCTCGCTTATATTGTCAACCACGCGAAAGACAAAATCATTATTGTGGACCAGGTGCTGCTGCCCTTCTTCGAAAAATTCAGAGCCGCAATATCTGTTTCAAAGGTCATTGTCATCCGCCACACAACTGACCCGATTCCTGCAGGCTGTTTAGATTTCGAAGACGTTGTTGCCGGCGGTAACGAAAAAGATTACAGGCCATTCGAAGAGGATGAGTACTCAGCAGCATTCATGTGCTATACTTCGGGAACAACAGGAAAACCTAAGGGAATTTTATACACTCACCGTTCCATCGTTCTTCATGCAACCGCATTTCTGATGAGTTGTACAGAAGGAGGGATCACAGAGCAGGATATCGTGCTTCCGGTTGTGCCCATGTTTCATGCCGCGGCCTGGGGTTTTCCATTTAGCTGCAGCTTTGTTGGTGCGTCGCAGGTATTCCCCGGACCCTACCTGGATGCCGAGAGCCTTCTTAGTTTATTAGCGTCTGAAAAAGTAACGATGACAGCAGGCGTACCCACCGTGATGCGAAATGTTCTGAACAAGCTCGATGCTGATCCGAATGCATTCAACCTTTCGTTAAGACAAATCGTGCTTGGTGGTGCTGCCTCACCTCGTTCACTGATAGAATCCTTCCAGGAAAGACATGGAATCAAAGTACTTAACACCTGGGGTATGACAGAAATGTCGCCACTTGGAACCACCTCGGTCAGCACCACCAGGTTAAAGAACGCTTCTAAAGAAGAGCAATACGACTATGCGATCAAACAGGGCATGCCTGTGCCATTTGTAGAGATTCGTGCAAGAAATGAATTCGGCCTGGTGCCCTGGGATGGAGCCTCCATGGGAGAACTTGAAGTTCGGGGACCGTGGATCGCCTCGTCCTATTATCGCGAAGAAAATAACCAGGAAAAATTTACTGATGACGGCTGGTTGAGAACAGGAGACATCGTTACAATCAGTGAAGATGGTTTTGTTGAGATCAAGGATCGAAGCAAAGATCTAATCAAATCAGGTGGAGAATGGATCAGCTCTGTAGCGCTTGAAAATTCACTGATGGATCATCCCCAGGTGCTGGAGGCCGCAGTGATCGCCGTTCCTGATGAAAAATGGATCGAGAGACCCTTTGCTTTTGTTGTTATCAAAGAGGGAATGGCAATTTCACAAGACGAACTTAAAGAATTCCTGAACGGAAAATTTGCGAAATTCTGGCTTCCGGATGGATTCGCATTTATTGAAGCCATACCCAAGACCTCCGTCGGCAAATTTCTAAAATCAGCGCTTCGCGAAAAGTATTTAAAGGACCTGGAAGAATAATCAATCATTGATGGCCTGGTACACCAATGTCCTGAATTCTCTGTCGGTATCAACAACATGAGGCCCCCACATTTGACGATAAATCAGTACAATCATGTCTTCTTTTGGATCCACCCAGTAGGAGGTTGAAAAAGCTCCGCCCCATGCGTAGGTGCCGGCCTGGCTTGGTGTTGCCCTGCTTCCATTTTCTGTGATGAGCGAAAAACCAAATCCAAATTTGTTCTCAGATTTCACGCCGCCGAGCGCCACAAATAAATCCCCAATCTGGTTCATGGTCATCATCCGAACCGTATTGTGTGAAAGCAGCCTAACACCGTTGTAGGTTCCTCCGTTCAACAACATTTGCAGAAATACTGCGTAGTCGTAAAGTGTGGAGCACAAACCCCCGCCTCCGGAAAAATATTTCGTGCCGGTAATCGGGTACTTCATATCGAGCGCGCCTCCAAAAACCTTGTCCTGTTTCTTGATAACACCCGTTGAATCCTGCTGAAAAAAGTTTACCAGCCTTGCACCTTTTTCCTTCGGCAGGTTAAAGTAAGTGTCTTTCATGCCGAGCGGTTTGAATATCCGGTTCGTGAAAAATTCCTCGAGGGTCATGCCAGACCAGATTTCAACCAGGTATCCCAGCAAATCTGTATTCAATCCATACATCCATTTTTCGCCGGGTTGGAAAAAAAGCGGCACGCTACCGAGGCGGTTCATTGCATCAGAAAGTTGCTGGTTACTTACGCCAACGCCTCCCGTTAATTGGGTTTTCGCATAGATGGCATTCTCGTCCGGACTACCAATTCCCGGATAGCCAAGTCCGGAGGTTTGTGTAAGCAGGTCGCGAATCGTAATTGGTCGTTTAGCTGGTACCGTTGTATAGGTGGTGTCTTTGGGATTAAAGCTTTCCAGTACTGTTTGCTTGGCGAACGACGGAATGTATTTTGCAACTGGATCATCCAGGTAGAATTTTCCCTCCTCCCACAACATCATCGCTGCAACGGTCGTAATGGCTTTGGTTTGTGAGGCAATGCGAAAGATGCCCGTTTTATCAAGTGGCGCTTTCGTGTCCATATCGTTGTAACCATATCCTTTATAATAAACGATCTTTCCCTTGCGCGCTATCAGGGCCACAGATCCATTGACCCAATTCTTTTTTACCCATCTGTTCATGCCTGAATCAAGCCGCGCAAGGCGCGCAGCGGAAAATCCGCCTTCCTGCGGAGCCGCCTCAGTAAGAACCTTGAATTGTTTTTGTAGGGGTTGGGCCAAGACATTTGTAGCCGATAATATTAGCAGTAAGATCAAAATCCGAGTCATTGTTTTGGTATTGAGGTATTCAAAAATAAAAAATTATCTTTCCCGCAATTACTTAAAACAATGAGACTATTAGGAAAAGTTGCACTTATTACGGGAGGAGCCAATGGCATTGGGCTGGCCACCGTTGAGAGATTTGCCAGGGAAGGCTCCAAAATCATCCTGTGGGATATGTCTGATCACGGTGCAACTGTGGTTGAGCGTTTAAAAAGCGATGGGGTGGATGCTATCTATAAGAACATATCAGTCGCCGAGATGAACGATGTGCAGGAAGGTGTGGCTGAAGCAGTGAAGCATTTCGGTCGAATAGATATTTTGATCAATAACGCGGGCATCACGAGGGATCGAACCTTGCTCAAGATGTCGAAGCAGGAGTGGGATGACGTCATTGCAGTAAATCTCACAGGCGTATTCAATTGCGCGCAGGCTGTCGCGCCCATTATGAAGGATCAAAATTATGGCCGCATTGTTTCTGCTTCCTCAAATGTGGCCATACGCGGCAATTTCGGGCAAACCAATTATGTTGCTACAAAATCAGCCATCATAGGAATGACGAAGGTGTGGGCCATGGAGTTGGGCCGATTTGGAATCACCGTGAATTGCATCGCACCAGGGTTTATCAAAACTGCAATGACAGACCTGATGCCTGAAGAAGTACGTAAGCAAAGCATTCCAACTATACCACTGGGGAAATGGGGTGTTCCGGAAGATATTGCTAACGGCTATCTCTACCTCGCTTCGGATGAAGCTTCTTTTGTAAGTGGCATTTGCTTAACCATTGACGGAGGTGCCGCCAGATAATATTTTGCCGCACGGAAAAAGAAAAGGATTGAAACCAGGCTAACCAACAAGGTAACGGACATGGCCCAACGAAGAGATTCCATGCCCAGCCTATGAGAAAGCAGGTCGCTAACTAGCCCAACCATTAATGGCCCAAAGCCAAGGCCAACCAGGTTCAGCACCAAAAACAAAACTGCAGAGCACAATGCTCGCATAGACGCCGGTACCAGGCTATGCGCTACGGCAATGGCAGGGCCCAGGTAGACGCTCTGCAGGAATGCCACGCCAGCAAAACCAATTAGTGAAAGCGAAATGGGCTTTAGGAAAAGTGCACCTGCGCCAAAGGCGATTGACAGGAGTATTGCATAGGCAGGAATTTTAAGATACATGCTCTTGTTTTCCTTGCCGAAGCGGTCTGTAAAGTATCCACCCGCGAAAGTGCCAATACCGCCACCCAGTCCATAAATCAGCCCTAACGAGAGACCTATTTCCGCAGTTGGCATGCCATGAAGCCGGGATAAAAAAGACGGAGCCCAATTGGAAATGCCGTAAATGTAAAATACATGCAATCCGCCCGCGAGAGCCAGGAATAAAAAGGTCTTGCTGGCCAGGAGGTGCCTGAACACCTGGACCATCGAATGTTCTTCATTTGCCTTGTTGACGCCTTGATCTGTAGCTCCTCTTTGCGGTTCTCTTACTGTTAAGTAAAATAACAAGGAGAAGATCACTCCCGGAATTCCCAATACAAAAAATGCATTTCTCCAACCAAGCTGCTGATTCAGGAATCCGCCCATTAAGAATCCAACCATAATCCCGAAGTACAGTCCCGCTGAATAAACAGAAAGCGCCGTAGCTCTTTTTTCAGGAGGAAAATAATCAGAGATCATCGCGTGTGCTGGCGGACTGCCTCCGGCTTCACCAACACCAACGCCTATGCGCGCCAATAACAATTGAAGAAAGTTTCTTGCGAGGCCCGAACAGGTAGTCATCAGGCTCCACAAACCGAGCGACCATGCAACAATGTTTCGCCTGTTGCTTTTATCGGCTAATCGGGCAATGGGAATGCCCACCGAAACATAGAAAATGGCAAAAGTGAATCCAGACAACAGGCCAAGTTGGGTGTCGGAAAGGTGAAGATCTTTCTTGATGGCTTCCTGCAATATGACGAGCAATTGCCGGTCTATGAAGTTGAAAACGTAGACCAGTGTCAGCATCCCAAGCACATAATTCCGGTATTTATTTGTTGGGGAGTTGGGCAAGTATCGGTTTTGGGAGCTTTTTTCTTTTAATCCTATGTTGAAGATAGATTATTTCATGACTAATTTTACGAACGGCAAGATTCTCAAATTTTCAATCGAAATGAGATGAAACGAAATCTTCCTATTGCCTGTTTCCTTTTGGTGCTATCAACCTTCCCCATCTCCCATAGCAGCATGGCTCAATCCATAACACTGGAAGAGATCAGGGGTTTGATCATTAAAGACTGGCATCGCGCCAGGGTGTACACTACCGACTACCTGGCTGCAATGCCAGCAGATAAGTATGGGTTCAAGCCGGTTGACAGCATTCGAACATTTGCGCAGCAAATGTTACACCTGGCCCTTGCCAATTTTTTCCTCATGTCAAATGCCACCGACAAAGAATCACCAGCTTATGCGAAGGTTGATTTGGAGCATAGCCAGGGTGCGCAGTCAAAAGACTCGGTTACTTATTATGTAACACGGAGCTATGATTTTTGCATCAACGCGATAAAAGAATTGCCGCTAAACAAATGGGGCGAAAAGAAGCAATTATTCTCTTTTGTGGACCAACGTCTGGGATTTATGATGAAAGTGTACGAACACCAGGAACACCACCGAAGTCAAACGATCATTTACATGCGGCTCGTCGGGATTTCGATTCCGCCGCAACGTTAAAAAATGAGCCAGCGCCTATCTCTTATGTATATAGGGCGGAGGTGGAGGAACAGGGAATGTTGTAGTGGAAGCCTGCACGCTTCCTGAAATGGAAAAAGTGCCGTCATCATTTATATACATCAAACCCATTTGCACGCCGGGATTCACACTGAAATAATTTTGCTGATACCTGCTTAGCGGTGAGGGGAAATAGCCGTGGGGGCTCATAAATGTATTCCCAAAACTGGTGAAAGTTGGCGCCACGAAAACACTACCAAATGCGTAAAGATTCTTACTTAATTGCCGGTTCAACTGCAGACCCATCGGTGCAGAAAGCATATATGCGTTACCAGTAGGATAAAAAGCTGTACCAATAGAAGCCGCAGCGTAAGGCGTCCAAAACCATTTTTGGTTAGCCAACCTGCTTTCCTTGAGCTGGTTGAAATCAGGAAAATGTATGGGTTGAATTGGAACGGGGTAGATGATCGGCCCGGGGACTAAAGTCTGAGCGCCCGAGGTCAGACAAAAAATGATCGGAAGAATTGCAAATGCAAGCCGGAAAACAATTCGATTCAATATTTTATTCCCACCAGAAAGCATAGGGCTTCGTACTTACTCCTCAGCAATTTAAGTAATTTTGAAATGCTTCGCGCCTATATTAACATTAGGGTAAAAATCAACTTACGCCAATGCCAGACTCCACTTCCTTAAATCTTAGAGCAAAGGATCAACACAGCTATGACGCTATCGTCATTGGCTCAGGCATCAGTGGAGGATGGGCAGCCAAAGAACTTTGTGATCTCGGACTAAAAACGCTTGTGTTGGAACGCGGCAGAAATATTGTGCACAAGAAAGATTATCCAACTGCGCTCCTGGATCCGTGGAAATTTGAACACCGGCTGCAACTCACTAAGAAAACGATTGATGAGAATCCCGTCGTCAGCAAATGTTATGCGTTCGATGAAAGTGCCCAGCAATTCTTTGTAAAAGACAAAGACCATCCTTATGTGCAAGAGAAACCTTTCGACTGGATCCGTGGTTACCAGGTGGGCGGCAAGTCACTCATGTGGGGACGAGAAACGCAGCGCTGGAGCGATTTTGAATTCAATGGTCCAGCGCGTGATGACTTCGCAACCGACTGGCCGATTCGCTATAAAGATCTCGCACCCTGGTATAGTCACGTGGAAATATTCGCGGGCATTAGCGGAAACCGGGATGGCATTGAAAATCTGCCCGATGGTGAATTCCTGCCTCCATGGGAATTTAATTGCGTGGAGGAAAGCATGCGAGATCGCTTCAATTCGCACTACAAAGAACGCCGCATGATTGTTGGCAGGTGTGCGCACCTGACTGAACCTAAAGAAATTCATCTCAAGCAGGGCAGGGGTAAATGCCAGGCGCGAAATATTTGTCACCGCGGTTGCCCCTACGGTGCTTATTTCAGTTCCAATTCTTCTACACTTCCGTGGGCCACGGCCACAGGCAATCTCACCATGCGCCCGGATTCCGTAGTGCATTCCATTATTTATGATGAGGCAAAGGGGAAGGCAACCGGCGTGCGTGTGATAGATGCAAATACTAAGGAGGCAACTGAGTATTTCGCACGCATCATTTTTGTCAATGCCGCATGCATGAATAGCAACCTGATCCTGATGAATTCTACTTCACGGAGATTTCCAAATGGATTGGGGAATGATCATGACGTGCTTGGGAGGTATATCGCCTTTCAGAATTATCGCGGCATGATCACCGCAGACATAGACGGACCTGATGACAAATATTATTATGGCCGGCGTCCCCTGGAAATGCTAATACCCAGTTTCCGGAATCTGCGCAAACAGGAAACTGATTTTCAAAGAGGTTATATTACATTCTGGGCCGCCGGCCGAAATCGCGCCAATGCTGAAGGCGTGGGCTCGGCATTTAAAGATGCGCTTACTGAACCAGGTGGTTGGACTGCCTATATGTCCATGCAAGGCGAAGTTATTCCTACCGCAGAAAATCATGTCCGCCTTCATTCGGATCTCAAGGATCCCTGGGGCATCCCTCAGTTAGTAGCCAGCGTTGGATACACAGATAATGATGAAAAAATGTTGAAGGATTTTCTTCAACAGTCAGCAGAGATGATGGAAATTTCTGGGGGAAAAAATATCAGGACCCAAGATACGAAATGGGCCCCTGGCCTCGACATTCACGAAATGGGCGGATGCCGTATGGGAAAGGATCCGAAGACTTCCATGCTGAACGGCAACAATCAAATGCATGCCTGCAAAAATGTTTTTGTAACGGACGGTGCATGCATGACCTCAACCGGCAATCAGAACCCCTCTCTTACTTATATGGCCATCACAGCCAGGGCTGCGAATATTGCGGTTGAGCAACTTAAGAAAGGAGACATATAGATTGAATTCAATTCCTCAACATGATTCATTTTAATTGCTTCAAGGGACACTTATTCCTGGTGATCCTCACTTTGTTTACACTCGCACAACGATCAGCTGCGCAAGACCTCATGAATTTAACAAAGGCAATTGGCGCAAAATCGAAGGCAATTAGCTCGGCAGATCCAAATCCCAACAGCAACGAAGACCGCATTAAATACATTGAGTCAGGAGAAACCAGGGAAATTGCAAATATCAGGGGCGCAGGAATAATCAATCACATATGGCTCACTTTTAATGAGGCCCGGCCTAATTGGCTGGAAGCAGGAGGTTCGGCCAGGCCTGATGAAATTGTGATACGGATGTACTGGGACGGATCAAAAGAACCTGCAGTTGAAGCCCCACTCGGGGATTTCTTTGCCGCTGGTTTTGGTGAACGACTGGAAGTAAAATCAATTCCAGTCCAGGTTGAAGGTGGCGACGGCTATAATTGCTATTGGCCCATGCCATTTAATTCACGTGCCAGGATCACCATTACCAATGAAAGCAAAAAAAGGGTAAGGAGCTTTTATTATCATATTGATTACACCGAGTATGATTCAATATTAAAGGACGTTGCTTATTTCTGCGCGCAATACAAAAATGAATTTCCAGAGAAAACGGGAAAAGATTACGTCGTGCTCGATGCGAAAGGTCAGGGTCATTATGTGGGTACGGTCATGTCAATTCGCTCACGAAGCCCTGAGTGGTTTGGTGAGGGCGATGCGAAATTTTATGTGGATGGCGATAAGAACCCGTCGATACAGGGCACGGGAACGGAAGATTATTTCCTGATGGCCTGGGGGATGAGTGAAACACAATTTCCGTATTATGGTTGCAATTTGATGACCAGTGAAGATATTGGAGAGCTTGGTGTCCGTTATAGCATGTATCGCTGGCATATTGCTGATCCCATTTATTTTAATAGGTCGCTTCGGTTTGAAATTGAACACAAAGGGTGGATGAGTGCTGATGAAACGGAGTCTGGAAAAGTGGAGGGGCATGTTGAAAGGGAAGACGATATATCAACGGTCGCATTCTGGTACCAAACAGGAAAACCTAAACGATTCACCGAATTGCCGCCGTTAACCAAGCGACTTGTGCCTGATCTTGATTTAACACTGCAAGCAAAACCGTTGATGCCTTCTGCTAAAATAGAAGGTGGCAAAATGGAATTGCAAAAAGGTTATGATTGGACGGGCGAAGGTCAATTGTTCTTTCAGCCTACTGACCCTAACGCATCACTTGATGTTTCATTTAATGTTGAAAAAACCGAATACAGGGGCTTGGTTTTAAGGTTCACCTATGCGCCTGACTATGGCAACTACCGGATTTATTTGGATGGGAAGAATATAAGCTTGTGGATGGATTCAAGTACTGGCTCGGCATCGCGCAAATTCGATTTTTATTCTAAAGACTTAAAGATTAAGGATATTTACCTTGGAAGCCACCATCTTTCTACAGGCAAGCACAACATTCGGTTTGAATACGGGGGACAGAATCCACTATCCTCCAATAATTACCTCGGATTCGATTCTATTCGATTTCGGGAACGATGGAATAAGAAGCGAAAATTTTTGACCAAATAGGGATTTGAAAAGTCTTCGTTGCAAACAATAAATCTTGCAATATGAAAAATTTTCTTCTGCAGCTGAGGAATATCTTTTATTTCAGGCTATTGTTTCCAGCAATAGAGCCCGGTGGTAAAAGCGAAATCATGATCGTGGCTTCGCAACTTGTTACAAAATTTGAAAAGTGAATGCAGATGCCTGGAAAGGTGCGATCAAAAAAGGAGGCGTTGGATTGTTTGAACTCATACCCGCAAGTTGAATTACAGCATCATTTTTCCTCGATTCGCAGACAGAATACGGCGTTTCGACCACTTTCACAATTGGGAATATTAATTGCTGTTTATTTTCACAATACCAAAAACGTGCTGGCTGTCAACTAGGCAAGCATGAAATACACTATACGCAGGCTATGCATATTTCGTGATATTAAAGGAAGACTTCTAACAATACTCAAGGCCATTGCTCTTTTGCCGGTTTTAGCCTCATGTGATTTGAAACCGGAAAAGAAACCAACTCCAGTCGCATACCAGGTTCTTAAGCTCAGTCCCCAACAAGCTGATACTTATTTTGATCACCCCGCCACCATTCAGGGTCAACAGATTATTGAAATCAGACCCAAAGTGGATGGATTTGTTCAGGCAATCTATGTGAACGAAGGTGCAACTGTTAAGAAGGGACAATTGCTTTTCAAAATAAGCAACCCTCAATATGAACAAGCCATGGTAACAGCAAACGCAGCGATCAGGATTGCAGAGGCGGATGTGAGCACAGCCAAAATGAATGTTGAAAAAGTAAAGCCCCTTGTACAAAAGGAAATTATCAGCGAATATGAATTGAAATCTGACGAATTTGCCCTGCAGTCAAAGCAAGCTGTATTGGCACAAGCACGCGCAACACTTGCAAACGCAGAAGCCAATTTGGGATACACGATACTGCGAAGCCCCGCGGATGGTGTAATTGGAATGATTCCCTATAAGATCGGGGCTTTAGTGAACAGCACTACTACACAACCACTCACCACCGTTTCAAACACAAAAGAAGTATATGCCTATTTCTCCTGGAATGAGGTGAGCATGCTCCGATTCTTAGACCAATTACCAGGCCATACCCTTGAGGAAAGGCTTAGTCAGATTCCACCGGTTATACTTCTGCTGGCAGATGGTAGAAAATTTCCTGAAGCGGGAAAGTTACAAACTGCGAGTGGACTCATCAGCACAGAAACTGGTGCCGAGACCTTCAAAGCCGTATTCCCGAATCCCAATGGAATGCTCCGAAGCGGCGCGAGTGCCGTTGTAAGAATTCCAAAACATCGGGATTCAGCATTACTAGTTCCCCAAAGTGCCTCTTACGAGTTGCAAAACAAACACTTTGTGTACAAGCTTTCGAATGATAACAAAATCATCAGCACGGCCGTGGAAGTGACACCAACCACCGACGGTCAGCTTTTCATTGTAAGCAAAGGGCTGGTTTCAGGCGACCGGGTGGTGCTGAATGGATTCAACCTGAAAGATAGTATTGCGATAAAACCAATATTGGTTGAGCCGGATAGTGTGTATGCAAATTTTTATCACCGCACGCAACCATAGATAATGCTAAAGATTTTCATAGAACGACCTGTATTAAGCACTGTGATTTCAGTAATGATCGTGTTGTTGGGTGTGGTTGGTTTATCAAGGCTCCCAATCTCGCAGTATCCAGATATTTCTCCACCCACTGTGCAGGTATCGGCAAATTACAGTGGGGCAAATGCAAACACGGTTTTGAAAAGCGTCATTGTTCCACTTGAGCAACAAATTAACGGCGTTGAGGGAATGACTTATATGACATCCAATGCCACCAACACTGGCAGCGCAAGCATCAGTGTTTTTTTTGCCGTAGGCACGGATCCCAACCAGGCTGCAGTGGATGTGCAAAACCGGGTGGCGGCAGCAACAGGGGTATTGCCGCAGGAAGTGATTCAAACCGGGGTCACGGTACGTAAACAGCAAAGCAGCAATCTGCTTATCATTTCAATTTTTAGTGAGAAACCTGATTATGATCAGACCTTTCTTCAGAACTATGCAGCCATTAATGTGATTCCTCAATTGCAGCGGGTAAATGGTGTGGGCGCAGCAAATGTTTTTGGCTCGGCCATGACTTATTCCATGCGCATTTGGCTCAAGCCGGAGGTGATGTCCGTTTATGGCATCACACCAGAAGACATTTCAAATGCTTTGAACGAACAGAATATTGAAGCGGCTCCCGGAAAATTTGGTGAAAACAATAACCAGACTTTTCAATATGTAATCACTTACAAGGGAAAATTGCAAACGCCGGAGGAGTTTGGAAACATCATCATCAAATCGAACGGCAATGGTCAATACCTGCGAATAAAAGATGTTGCGCGGGTGGAATTGGGTGCGCTGACTTACACCGGTTCCTCAGCCACGGATGGAAGACCCTCTGTCGGAATCTCGATTAGCCAGACGCCAGGATCTAATGCGCGGGATGTAATTGTAAATTCAAAAAAGGTTATTGAAGAGGCTGCAAAATCCTTTCCTGCGGGAATTGAATTTGTTTACCTGGTTGATATCAATCAATTTCTAAATGCCTCCATTTCTAAGGTGTTACACACCCTGGTAGAATGTTTTCTGTTGGTTTTCCTGGTCATCTTTATTTTTCTTCAGGATGTGCGCTCAACGATTATACATGGTGTATCTGTACCTGTGGCCATTACCGGAACATTCTTCTTTCTTTACCTGTTTGGCTTTAGCATTAACCTGCTCACTCTTTTTGCGCTGGTGCTGGCGATTGGTATTGTAGTCGACGATGCTATTGTTGTGGTGGAAGCGGTACACGCTAAGCTGGAGAGCGGCTATGCGTCTCCCAAAAAAGCGGCGATAGACGCCATGCACGAAATATACGGTGCCATTATTTCGATCACCCTCGTTATGGCTGCGGTATTTCTACCCGTGACTTTTGTTACAGGTTCTGCCGGCGTTTTTTTTAAACAATTTGGTATTACGCTAGCGATTGCTATTATGATTTCCGCCATCAATGCGCTGACGCTATGCCCTGCATTAGCGGCCATGTTTTTACATCCACCAACCAGGGAAGATGAAAGGCATCGAATGTCTTCCCTAAAGCGGTTTGGCGCCGCCTTCAACGCGGCGTACAATTCGTTAACGGCGAAGTATAGCCAGGTAGTTGAATTTCTATCGGTGCGAAAAATCCTGGTATTGATCGGCATCGCTGCTTTTATGGGTGGCTTATACTGGTTGATGAAATCTACGCCGTCCAGTTTCGTACCCAGTGAAGACATGGGTACCATTTTCGTTAACATCAGCCTGCCCCCGGCGTCAACCATGGAACGGGTACGTGTCATTGGAGATGAGGTAGACAGTATGGCCCGCACAATTCCGCAAGTTGCGAATACGATGCGAACGATGGGTCAGAATTTTATCGCGGGAAGTGGCAGTTCATATGGAATGGTGATCATCAGGCTCAAACCCTGGGATCAACGTCCCGGTGTTTCAAATGAAGATGTAATCAAATCGCTTTCCCAAAAAACCTCTGGCATACGCGGAGCAAGCATTTTATTCATGTCGCAACCTACCATCACCGGCTTCGGAACGAGTGGTGGTTTTACATTTCAAGTGCAGGATAGGGGAGGCCACACCACAGCAGATTTCTACTCGGTTGCCCAAAATTTCCTCAATACCCTGGACAGGAAGCCGGAAATTCAATATGCAGCCACATCCTTCAATCCGAATTTTCCTCAATATCGCATCGATGTAAACGTTGCAAAATGCGCGGATGCCGGGATAGCTGTAAGTGATTTGCTGGAAACAATGCAGGTGTTTTATGGCAGTTTGTATGCGTCGAACTTTAATAAATTTGGTCAGCAATACCAGGTCATTCTCCAGGCGGATACAAATTACAGGGCAAGCCCGGTAGGGTTAAGCAGGATTTCAATCAAAACTGCAAGTGGCGCGATGGCTCCCATCTCCGAGTTTTTTACATTGACACGGGTATATGGTCCCGAAACGGTTTCGAGATTTAATTTGTTCACTTCAATGTCAGTGAATGGCTCGCCCAATGCAGGTTATAGCACAGGACAGGCTTTGAATGCCATCCGTGAAACCGCAGCGGCAGAACTGCCCGCCGGATACAGTTTTGAATATTCTGGGATCAGTCGCGAGGAGCAAAACAGCGGCTCTCAATCGATTTACATCTTTTTTCTTTGTCTCGCATTTGTGTACCTGCTGTTGAGTGCGCAGTATGAGAGTTACCTGCTGCCATTTGCCGTGATATTATCACTGCCTGTCGGGCTTTCAGGCGTATTTGTTTTTGATAAGATCATGGGGCTCGACAATAATATATACACGCAAATTTCTCTGATCATGTTGATCGGATTATTGGCGAAAAATGCCATTCTGATGGTGACCTATGCATTGGAAAGGAGAAAGAAGGGAACGCCATTGATCGAATCGGCTATTCAGGGAGGTAAGGCCAGGTTACGACCGATTCTGATGACATCATTTGCATTTGTTTTCGGCCTGCTGCCATTGGTTATTGCCGGTGGTGTGGGTGCACATGGTAACAGATCCATCGGGACAGGCGCAATTGGCGGAATGTTATTTGGCACCTTGCTGGGCGTGTTTGCCATTCCTTCGCTATATATCATCTTCCAGGGCTTGCAGGAAAAAATAAGGGGAAACAGGTTTAATGAGCAAAGCGAAGCAAATGAAAAAGTTTAATTATCATATTGCAACCTGTTGTTCGCTGCTATTGATGATTTGTTTTTTATCATGCAAGGTTTCTCAAACGTACAAACTACCTGACAACCTGGTGAACAAAGACCTTTTTCGCGATTCACCTTCTACCGATACCGTCACGCTTGCGACAATTCCCTGGCGGGAATTTTTTACGGATACGTTACTACAGTCTTTGATCTCGGAGGGCTTAAATAATAATACTGATTTGAAAATAGCTGTCTACAGGATTAAGCAGGCAGAGGCAAATTTCGAACAGTCAAAATCCGCTTTTTGGCCCAGTTTGAATGCCTCATTAAGTGCCACTACCCAGAAATTAGCCGACATTCAATTGGGTAGAACGCAATTGCAACAGGCATACCTTTCGTCCAGCTGGCAGGCCAATCTTTGGGGTAGATTAAGCAGTGCCAAACGTGCGGCATTGGCGAGTCTGCTGCAAAGCGAATCCAATCAAAAAGCTGTAAGAACTCAGCTCATTGAAAACATTGCGGGCAGTTATTACCGACTGCAGGCTTATGATGCGCAGTTGCAAATCACGCAACAAACGCTGGAGGTTCAAAAACATGATGTAGAACTCATGCAGGCTCTTAAGGCAAGTAATGTAGTGACCGGCGCAGACGTTGCGCAAAGTGAAGCTAATCGATACTCTGTTGAGATTGCGATTCCTGATCTTAAGCAAGCCATACGTGAAACAGAGAATTCAATTTCTGTGTTAATCGGTCGCAGTCCCGGTCCAATTATGAGAGACAGTCTCAGGAATGAAATACCAGGGAAAAATCTCAACACAGGAATTCCCCTGCAATTGCTCTCCAACCGGCCCGATGTTGCCGCTTCAGAATACCAGTTGAGAAATTCATTTGAGCTTACCAATGTTGCCCGCAGTTATTTTTATCCTTCTTTCAACATCACCGCGCAGGCAGGTTATGTGAGTCAGAATATTGCAAGCCTTTTCAATATGTCTTCCATCTTTGGCAACATCATTGGTGGACTTACTGAACCTATCTTTGCAAACGGACTAAACAAGCAACGACTAAAGCTGGCGCAGGCACAGGTGGAATCAGATTTGGCTTCATTTAAACAGAGCTTATTGAATGCGGGGCAGGAAGTGTCAAATGCGTTGTTTAGCTATCAAACTGCAACAGAAAAAATTCAAATTAGATCTCAGCAAATTGCCTATCTAAGCAAATCTGTTGATTTTCTTAAGGAGTTGGTTAAGTACACTTCCAATACAAACTATACCGATGTGCTAACCTCTGAGCAGAGCTTATTGTCTGCGCAATTGAACGGCGTAGGCGACAAATTACAGCAACTTCAATCTGTAATCTCATTATATGCCAGCGTCGGGGGAGGTGCCAGGTAGACGCTCCTAATTCCTGGTTCCCCAAAGGTTTACCTTGATAAGGTGAAGATTACCAGCGAGTAGGATTCAGAAAATCCTGTTAATTCCCTGTAAAAGGCGGTTAATCTGCCCGGTTTTCCCGCTTTCCGGGGAATGAGCCCACTTTCATTAGCAAAAAAATTGCTGTAACTTTAAGGTGACCCTGCCCGTCTTTATAGTAGTATCTCTCAAAAACAGTTATATGGTTGCGGAAAACAAATCTCTCTATTGGATTCCGGTATTGGGCATTTTTGTCAGCCTCATTAATTACGACAAGGAAAATGGAATGGGAATGGGTTGGAATTATTACCAGGCCTTTTCCATCATGGCTTTTATCGCAATTACGACGTTTTTTGCACGCTAACGAACGTCGGCTGATTATTTGACGATTAAGGAGTGTCCACCTTGGATTCCGGTTTGCGAGACCCAATAGGATCTTGCTGCGGAGCATTTTACTTTAGCCAACCTTCCGTCTTTAATATTTCAATTAGTCTCGGATCATCCGCAGACATAGCAGGCAGCCAGTTCCCCAAATTCTCTCGCTTCCACCAATTTCCACTCGAATCATTACTTATCACAAAACTGTATTTGTATAAAGTTGCCTTGATGAATTTGGGCGGCTTCATTGGGAAAGGATTGTCGGCAAAAAGATCAACAGCATTTGATTCGTTGTGCAACAATTTCCAAACGAGATTAAGGGTCCAGGGATAGTCATCCGGACCAGACATTGATGCGAACCACATCTGCCAGTCCAGTCTTAGTTGATAAGGCGCAATTAAAGGGGGGCGTTTGTCAAGGTCAACGGGCAAACCTTTGAAATGATAGGCTTTCCAATTTGCCTTTTCATCTGGAGTGTCGTCTGACGTGCCTTCAAAAACAACATTCAATCTTTCCTGCCCTACCCAACCAAAAGCGCCGTAAGTGTTTACCAGGTCCAATGGATCGAAGGAAGTATTCATGATTTGTTTTGGCGATAGAATATTCATCACGGGTTGAATACTTAAAAAGCCTATTAAAATGGTAACTGCCCAGGAAGTAACAATCATGGGTCTGGACTTCTCCGAACTCAACTCGGCATTTTCGGCTCTGCGTATAACTGCCACTGGAAAAATCCTTTTCCAAAACCCATCATCAAAACAGGCCAGTGCCGGGACAATCGTGAGCCAGTTAAAAAATGAAAGATTGCCGCTTAGTATGAGTGCGCCCTGAAACAACACGATGATTATACCTGCAATATGTCTACCGATGCGGGGCCAAAAAATTAACCATGGGGCGATCAATTCTGCGAGGTAATTAAACCAGACTCCCGCTCTTAGAACAATTTTCGGCAGAAAATGAAACCATCTGCTCAATGGGCCGGGTATAGGCTGGGTTTCGAAGTGATAGTAAAGTGCCGTCCAGTTGCGCCAAACATTATCGCCACGAACCTTAATCATACCTGCACCGAGCATAATTCGAAAAATCAGGCAACGAAATAAAATAATGATGGGCATCGGTGGCGGTCGTTTTGGGAAAGGCCGCATATCCAGTAGTGGACAAAGAAAAATGGTAAGGAAACCTGTTTCCAGCATTTGTATTTCCCAGCCGTAGCTATACCAATCCTGTCCCGCATGCACAAACGACATATAAAAAATCCAAAGCAAGGCAAGGATAATTGCATTGGCATATCCGGCTAGCACAACGAGCGAGAGCAGAAAACCGATCCATGCAGTGATGAGCAACGCGTGATCCGAGTGTGCGAACCAAAAAAGTGAGGGTAGGCGCCTGAATCCTGCACCCTTTGAACCGAGCATTGCACTGATGCGTTGGAAATAGATTTCAAGTGGAGTGAGACCATGTTCACCGATTAACGGAACGATTTGATTGATGGCAACTGCAAAAGCAATGGCGTAGATAAAACCCGTCAGCCGAAGCATTACAAATCTTGTAATCCAGTAGGTGTTCGGAGGCTTCATGTTAAAATGCTTATCTTCGATTCCCTTTTTTCCCCAACATATGCGGTCACAAATTGTGACCGCATCAGAAAGCAGCAATCACATTATTGTCAATATAAACTCAATTACGTTATGCGTATTATAAGGAGCATTCAGAATAGAATTTACGAAATAAGAGGCGAACGTGTAATGCTCGATTTCGATATGGCTCAACTATATGAAGTGGAGACAAAGGCACTAAATCAGGCTGTAAAGCGGAACATCAAGCGTTTCCCTAAGGACTTCATGTTCAGACTTACTGTTGATGAATGGGATGGGATGCGGTCACAAATTGTGACCGCATCAAACAGCACGCGTTTGCGACCCAAAATTATCACCGCGCAAAAAAGGAGGAATACAGAAGTCACGCCCTTTGCATTTACAGAGCAAGGTGTTGCTATGTTAAGTGGCGTACTCAATAGCAACAAGGCGATTCAAATGAATATTGCGATTATGCGCGCTTTTGTGGAAGTGAGAAGGGCTTTGTTGATGCAGTCGGATTTAAAAGAACAGCTTAAATTAATTAGGGATCGCCTGGGAGAACATGATGTTCAACTTAATCAGATTTACGATGCGATGGAAAATTTGTTGGACGAAAAAACAGCTCAAAAAAAGTGGGACGAACGGGAAAGAATTGGTTTCAAACGGTAGTGCTCTAACTTGTATTAACTAATTTTTTGGCTTAAAAAACGGCACAAGCTTTTTTCTTGGCCTCAACTTTTCATACAAATCGGATTGTGCAATATTTGGATTAGCGAACATTGCTGTAAACAATCTTCCCTGGTAACATTTCACAGAGTCAGAGTTGTCTATAAGCTTCCAATTAGTAACCACGAGTATGGAATCTTCATTCCATGATTTATCGAAAAGCCAAATGTCATATTGGTTGTTACGATAGTCGACACCATTAAATGATGTAGTCGGCAGGTGCTGATAAAACGAATACTTTGAAGCCCGCTGGTAAGAGTTCACAAACAATACTGGATATTTTCCCGCTTTTTGCCGTACGAAGGAGCTCCACTTTTTCACGTCGTGAAGTTCCTTGTTGAGCTCAACACGGGTTCCTACAAGATCCTTAACGAATGCAATCCTAACGATCATAATCAAGAATACAGATACCGGGCAAAGCCAATATAGGGTCCGCTCCAATTTTGGAGTTCCGTTTAAATATTGGTGTAAGAGAAGGATTCCGGGCACGGTGGCAACCGCCGTCCAATTTGGCTCTACCACTCCTTTAAAGCTGGCCAGGAAAAAAAAGCCGATAACGCCCAGGAAAATTACTTTTAGGGTACGTGTCCATGCCTCATGGTCAAATTTTCGAGAGAAAGCAGCCAGAAAAATCATCCATCCGATCAGGGGCCCAAAAAACAATAACTGGCCGCCAACATAATCCCTCGTATAAAAGAACGCGTAGGTTTTCCTGGCATACTGATCAGACAAAAAATACTGCAAGGGAGGAAACCCATGACGATATTGCCAATACAAGTGTGGCAGGAACAGGATGGTACCAATTGCAGCGGCAAGCCAGAAGCTTTTTCTTTTTATCAAGCCCGGGTTTGCCGCGAGGCAAAGAATAATCAGCAGTAATCCCTGGTACTTGCTATAAAGGAGAGCTGCCATACAAAAGCCCAATAAAATGCCATCCCACCATGTTTGGTATTTAAGAAAATGCTTAAAAGACCAAAGAAAGGCGGTTGAAAAAAATACGAGTGCCACATCCGGAACAGCGAGAAACCCGCCAAGTTGAATGAATGCTATGGAAAGAATGATGGCGATCAGTCGAACCGGATTCCTGCCATCCACGAGCCGGTACATGATTAGCATGGAGCTGAAGGTTGCTAAAATTGAAAACAATCGGACGCCGACTGTATTATGAAAAATGCTGTAGCCCGTGCGGATCATGAGGGCGATCATGGGAGGATGGTCAAAATAACCCCAGTCCAGATGTTGGGAATACATCCAGTAATATGCCTCATCATCTAATAATGCTGAAAATGCTGCCTGGAGTATATTCAAGAGCAATAGTGCAATCGCGCCGATTGCAAAAAGTCGTTGCTCTTTGTGTAGCATATGAAAATTCAGTTATCTGCCATTTGCCTTGATCACGGTCACCTCTTTTTTAACCTGATCATCATAGGTTTTCTTTACGATGTAATGCCAGTTTTTTTCTGACACATCCACAAAGAAAATGTCACCCACCTTGTGGTTCTTCACAGCATCCTGCAGCTCCCTTGGAACCATTTCTTCACCGAAAAACCAGCCTGTATCACCGTGCGTCGTATTTCCATCCATTGTATACTGATCTGAAAGTTGTTCAAAGGGAGTGCCGGCGTTTGCTTTTTTGACAATGATGTTTTTCATGCTGTCAATTTGAGTATTGGAAAGCTCTGCACCATCAAGAAAGACGTAGCTCGCACGATAGTTCACGGTGCCACTGGCTTCGAGGACTTTATAAGTGGTATATCCTACCTGCATGATTTCTCCCTTATTCAATTTCAAAAGGCGTTGATCCACGTGCGCCGAGTCTTTTCCGTAATTCAGCTTGTAGATGGACGGCTTAAGTGCCTGGTTGGCATCGACCCACTTTTGGGCGTCGGCGACCGAATTTAGTTTCTCGAACTGTTCCTTCACGGTTAGTTGAGCAAATAGGGGTGAGGCAAATATTAAAAAGAAAGCAACAAATCGATATCTCATATTCTATTTTTAGGAAAAGAATTGAACAAAATTAACGCCATTATTGGCTAAAGAATCGTGAAGATTTTCTAATATGAAGATAGCGATTTTCCGGAAGAGAAAGGGGTCACCATTCCTTGTTATTCCAAAGCCCGATGACTGCTATCCAACAAGTTAGCACGCCCCGCTTAGCCCAACGGTGTCGCTCAGCCGAACACAAATGATACATTATTAGATATCTTTGCGACAATTTTGGTTGCATGAGATGCCGTCTCCCGATAATTATTTTGCTTGGGTCGATTTTTAACTTATCTGCCCAGGCACAATCCAACCCACCTAACATAATTCTCATCATCGCCGACGATCTGGGGTATAGCGATCTTTCAGCTTACGGAAATCAATATGTACATACGCCAAACATCGACGGTTTAGGTGCAGCGGGCGTACGCTTCACGCGTGCCTATGTTACCGCTCCAATTTGTGCGCCTTCGAGAGTTGGCATAATGACGGGCCGTTATCAAAATCGCTTCGGCTCGGAATTCATGCCATATCCAAAATTTGATCCGGCATTCATGAAGCAGGTGAGAAAAAATTACATGCCCTTCCATACGCGCACGGAAGGCATGAAAACCATGAAGCCTCATTTTGGAATTAATCGAAGTAAATATCATTCCGGGATTCCACCTGAGGAGATGACAATTGCCGAGCTACTCAAACAAAAAAATTACGCTACCGGCTTAATCGGGAAATGGAATCTGGGTGACGAGGATAGTCGATTTCCTGCTGAAAGTGGCTTTGATTACAGCTATTTTTTCACCGGCGCACTTACTCGTTATGTAGATGACCCGGTTGATACTTCCCGATACGTCAATGTGCGCTTGCCCTGGGCATTTTCTGATATCGCTGCCTGGCAACGAAGGGCTGGTTCGACGGCAATAAGGGAAGGAAAAAACATTGTGACCGATACCGGCTATCTCACATTCTCAATCGCACAAAAGGGCATTTACTTTATTGAGCAGAATAAGGACCATCCTTTTTTTCTTACACTTGCATTCAATGCACCTCATGATCCCTTCCAGGTTCCAAAGGATTATCTTGATCGAATTACTTCAGTTCAGGATAAAGTAAAGAGGGTGTATTATGGTATGATTGAAGCCCTGGATGATGCTGTAGGAGAAGTATTGCAAAAACTCACGACGCTCGGGCTTGAACAGAAGACGATGATCATCTTCATTAGCGATAATGGAGGAGCAACCTACACGCGCGCCACCGATAACGCGCCGCTGCGTGGTGGTAAGTGCACGCATTTAGAAGGCGGACTGCTGGTTCCTTTTTTTATCAAGTTTCCTGCAATGATCTCCAATCCATCAGTGTACGATAAGTCAGTCTCATCTCTTGATATATTTGCAACAATCGCGGCAGTCAGCCAAACTTCACTACCAACTGACCGAAGCTTCGACGGCGTGAATCTCTTTCCATTCCTCTCAAATCCCACAAACACGCCACATGAATTGCTATGTTGGCGCAGTGGATATTCAAAGGCTGTTTGCAAGGGAGACTGGAAACTCTATGTCAATGAAAAGGACAAGCGCAAATTATTATTCAATCTCAAGACTGATATAGAGGAGAGACACAACCTGTCTGCATCAAATCCGGAGAAACTCAGTGAACTGTTGAAGGACCTGGAGCAATGGGAAAAAACACAGGCTATCAAACCTGCGTGGCCAAGCGCCTCCGATGTCAGGATCGATGTGGACGGCGAAATTTTTCGCTTCCCTACCTAGTTGTGGAAATTTCTTCGTTAAAAAACCGCAGACCCTGTTGGATCTGCGGTTTATTTTAGTTTTCAATTTTTTTCTATACGCTGCGAATAAATTTCGCACTGTCAGTAAATGTTGCCGGATCCATTTCGACATAATAGTATTTTATGCCAGAAGATTTTGCGACTGCGAAAAATTCCTTCCAGTCGATCACACCCTGGCCGATCGGCATTTCTTTCTTGTCGGCCGTCCAGTCACTGAGGTGCGCGGAGAAAAATCTTCCGGGATACTTCTTAAAATAATCCGCCGCTTTATATCCTTTCGTGATAACCTGCGTTTGAAACTGGAATTTTACGAGGTCTTTATCGAACTGCTTAAGCAATGCATCGTAGAGCAGTTGGCCATCGAACTGTGCAAATTCATGATCGTGGTTATGATATCCTGCCTGCATGCCTGCGGCTTTTATTTTCTCACCGGCCTTGTTCAACAGGTCGGCCTGATCAAGGTAATCTTTGAGTGTAGCTGTCTTGGGAAGGAAGAAACCGGAGCACACCATATGTGTCAGGCCCATGCCTTTTGCCCATTCAATACGCTCATCAAGATTGTCGGTCAGTTCTTTTGTACCAAAGTGACAGGTATAACAAGAAAGCCCGGCATCATTAATTACTTTTTTAAGATCTGCCGTCTTCATGTCGTTCAACGAGCCGAATCCGAGATCCTTATATCCGCGCGGCGAACAAAGTTCTACCAGCTTATAACCTTTGTCTGCCACGCCTTTCAATGTACCGGGAAAATCTTTAGCAATGTCCTGCCTTACCACCCAGCTTTGAAAGCCGAGGGGAACGTCATTAAATGCAGCGCCTGCAAATAATTCTTTGGGTAATTGGGAGAGGCCCACTGCTGCACCAAGGCCCATTGCGGTTTTTCCCAGGAAGGATCTTCTATTTATGTTACTCATGATCTTTTAATTTTTGAAAAGTTAGATTGTTGCAATGTCAAATCCAGAACGATACTGACGGTCCAAATACTTATTAGCGTCCGGTGCGTTTGTGATCGTACGCGCTGCGGAATCGTATTTAAGTATCTTGTTGCTCCTTAATGCCACTGCATAGAGGTTCACAGCTTCAGTGAGGTATTCGGCTTCCAGGAAATTGCCCGGGTACTGTTTGCCGGATTTGCAGGCATCTACAAACAATGGCAAGGCAGCAGATGTCATTGCAACCTGGTCGCGGTTTGCGGCTGCAGCACTGGCTGGCGCATCCATCTTAGTTCCTGAAATGATTTGCGGATTTTGAACATTGAATCCGGCGAGTATTTTTCCTTTGTCTCCAATGAACATCATGCCTTCTTGCGGAAGCTCCTTATTGTCGGCAAGTAATTCTTCCGGTGTTTGTGGACGCATGCCGCCATCATACCAAATCAGGTCTACCGGAGGCCTTCCGTTGTTTGCAGGATATTTGAAGCGAACGGTGCTCGCCAATGGGAATGAAAAGTCGTTTGGGATGCGGAAAGGAACCGGATCCTTCATTCCGCAAACATGGCTGCGATGCGGTTCAACCACAGTTGGCGAAGTCAATTGCAATGCATTGAAAACGCACCAGAGGCTGTAGTGACCCATGTCGGCCATGGCGCCGCCACCGAAATCGTACCATCCACGAAATACCATGTGGGTATAGTTCGGATGATAGGGACGATCAGCCTCAGGCCCGAGCCAGAGATCCCAATTGAATCCATCAGGAACTGCAGGTTTGTCTTCCGGCAGTGTTGGATATTGTGGCCATACGGGGCGGTTAGTCCAGTTGTGTACTTCCTGCAAGTTGCCGATAGCACCAGCTTTCAGCCAGGCCATGACCGTTTCCATGCTTCCATTTGAATCCCATGGAATGAGGTGAGTAATCACTTTTGGATTTTTCTTCGCCGCCTCGATCACTTTTTTACTTTCGATTAATCGGTTCGACATGGGTTTGTGAACCAGCACGTGCTTGCCACGTTTGATGGCAGCCATGGAGATGAGCCCATGCAGGTGATCGGGCGTCATGATCTTTACGGCATCAAGACTTTTTTCTTTTTCAAACATCTCGCGGAAATCAGCGTATGCAGTGCAACCCTTGTATTTTAGTTCCGGGTGCACGTTTGCGTAGTAAGTATCTACTATCGATTTTCCGTTTTCTCTGCCTCCGGCAACACCATTATCGCCGCCAGGTTCCCAGTCGGGCTTGTTAACGGTCTTCCTGATTTCATTTTTTAAGTAATCCTTTCCCCAGTCTTTATAGCCCACGGCATATTGGTTTGGATCGCAAACCGAAACGACCTGTATTTGGGGCACGGCGAGTAGCGGGAGTAATTCCCTGATGCCTTGCGTACCTACGCCGATATAGCCTAATGTGATTTTATCACTGGGTGGAATATAGCCGGGGCCGCCGAGTACGTGCCTCGGAACAATCGTAAATGCGAGTGCGGGCGCCGCTGTGATGGATACAAATTCGCGCCTGCTGAATTTCCGGCTTGATCCGGTTTTTTCGTTCTGATTTTCGTTGGAATGCTGTGATTCTTGAATGATTTCTTTCATATAGCAGCTTAATTGAGTGGTGTCACTAAATTTACGGCATTTTTCCATTCGATGTTCTTGTAATAAAAAAAACCCGCACAGAGCGAATCTTGTCCGGGTTTGAGTTGGTGATTAGTAAGCAGAAAAAACGTTGACCTCAATCTATACAGGTGTCATAATCTTTGTTTCGGCCGCCGTATAAACTTTTAATACGGGTTCGCCGAGGAAACGGTCTTTAACCTTTCCTACCAACTGTTTGTAGGTGCCGCTGGATTCATAAGCGTCTGCATCAGCCTGTGAAACCCATTCTGTGAGAGAAATGTACTGGTCCTTTGAATTCGTTGGTTCAAGCAGCCAGGCACCCAGAAATCCCTTTTGTTTTTTAATAACCGGCACTACTTCTTCATTGTAAATCCTCTTGAGGTCATCAACATCTTTTGGGTTCAATCCAAAATAAGTTAGTCGGGCAATCATAAAACCTCCTTTGATTTTTGGTTGAAAAAATTGTGTTGAAGAACTTTCTGCAGAATTTTCCTTCTTAAAATTCCCGGGCTTACTGGCTAAAGATAATGACCACTTAGGCTAAGTAATCAACATAGAATGCACCCAGTTCCGCACATTTTGAGGCAGGCCAGAAAATTAATAGCCAAACAATCAATCTATTCGAAGATTTTTAGCAAAACCTGATTTGTTTTGGCCAATTTTGTTTTGAGGTTTAACTTTTGTGCCATGGCCGATCTCTTACAGGAATATTTGCGCTTACTGGAACCCTCTCCCCAACTTATCGCAGACATGCAAAAGCTGGATGGCGATATTCTCATTCTTGGAGCTGGTGGAAAGATGGGACCAGCACTTAGCAAACTGGCAATGGATGCCTTGCGTAGAAGCGGTGCCAAAAGAAGAATTATAGCAGTTTCGCGATTTTCGGAAGAAGGACTGCAGCGTGAACTCAATGAAATTGGCGCTGAAACAATCGCGGCAGATCTGCTTGAGGACCGGGACCTTCAATCACTCCCCGAAATCAAAAATGTACTCTATTTGGCGGGCATGAAATTCGGTACCTCAGGCAAAGAATCCCTTACCTGGGCGATGAACGCTTACCTGCCGGGCCGGGTAGCAGAAAAATTCAAGCATTCAAACATTGTCGCCTTTTCTACCGGGAATGTATACCCGCTAACCCCTGTGGAAGCGGAAGGTGCGACTGAACTGATGCAGCCTTCACCAATTGGTGAATACGCCCAGTCCTGTCTTGGACGCGAACGGATATTTCAATATTTCTCTTCGAAAAACAATACGCCGGTTTTTATCTATCGGCTGAACTATGCCAACGATATAAAATATGGCGTGTTGGTCGATCTTGCAAAATCGGTGTGGACAGGGAAACCCATCGATCTCAGCATGGGCCACGTCAACATCATCTGGCAGAACGATGCCAATGAAATTGCATTGCGGGCGCTGCTGCATTGCAGTGTGCCAGCAAGGGTGCTTAACATCACCGGACTGAAAACGCTTTCTGTGCGCTCACTTGCAGAAGAAATTGGAAAGCAGATGAACAAAAAGCCATTGTTTACTGGCAAGGAACAACCCACGGCCCTGCTGAGCAATGCACTGGAGTCTGTAAAATATTTCGGCGCGCCGGGAACTACCGTAGAACAAATGATCTGGCTGATTTCAGCCTGGGTCATACAAGACGGAGCCACCATTAACAAGCCAACGCATTTCCAGGAAAGACAGGGACAATTTTAGAACGCATGAATTTGGCAACACTCGATACATCTATCAATCAAATTTTGCAGGCAGGGACCGTTATCCCCGCGCATCCGCTGGCGCTGGATGAAAACCGAAGGCTTGATGAGGCCAGGCAAAGACTTCTTACCCGATATTACCTGGCCGCCGGTATCGGCGGACTTGCGGTAGGTGTACACACCACGCAGTTCGAAATCAGAAAACCCGAATTCAATTTACTGGAACCCGTTTTGAAAATCACCGCGGAGGAAATTGATCAGCATCCGGCAAATAAAGATCTCATTAAAGTCGCAGGAATCGTAGGACCAACCCCACAAGCATTGAAAGAGGCAAAACTGGCGCGCGATTACGGTTATCACCTCGGCCTCGTGAGCATGGGTGGATTGAAGGATTATTCAGAAAAGGAACTTGTTGAGCGGGTGCAATCCATCGCCGCCATCATTCCCGTGTTTGGATTTTACCTGCAACCTGCAGTCGGCGGTCGCATTTTGAGTTATGAATTTTGGCGCGCACTTTCAGATATACCCAATCTTTTCGCCATTAAGATAGCTGCCTTTAATCGATATCAAACTCTTGACGTGATTCGGGCAGTTTGTTCGGCAGAGCGAAAAAATGAGATCGCTCTCTATACCGGCAATGATGACAATATCGTCAATGATTTAATGACCACCTATGAATTCAGTGTGAGTGGCAAAACGGCTATGAAAAAATTTGTGGGTGGTTTGTTGGGCCACTGGGCTGTATGGACAAGGGCAGCTGTTGAACTTTTAGAGAGAATAAAAAGAACGGATCAACGCGACGGCGAATCGATAAACCGGCTATTGCGCGAAGGCATACAAATTACAGATATGAATGCCGCAATCTTCGACGTTGCCAACGCTTTTCATGGCTGCATACCAGGCATTCATGAGATATTGCGCAAACAAGGCATTTTGAAAGGTACCTGGTGTCTGAATCCGGATGAAAAACTTTCTGTGGGACAGAAAGAAGAAATAGATCGCGTGTGCCGCGACTATCCTCATTTTACCGATGACGCTTTTGTAAGCAATTTCCTTCAACAAAACAGGATACAAACCTTAGCGTAAAATTGCATGGGAAGAATGAATTCGATGTTGAATGACTATATTCATGAATCCTAATTTATTCTGCGCATGCCTGCCAGTAAACTCAGTTCCGGACAGTTAAAAGTTGCCGCCACAGGATTTCTAAGCCTATTCTCTTTGGTAGGTATCATGTTTTATGGATTGCCATTTTTCTACGACTTCTGGTTTAAGGAATTTGGATGGTCCAGGGCGACCATTACTTCAGGCAATGCATTTGCAAAAATCTTTGTTGGTCTCTTTGGTTTCCTGGCAGGCTGGTTGATTGACCGCTATGGACCGCGTCGTTTAATGTTGGCCGGTATACTCATGGGCGGGATTTCACTAATAGGGCTGAGCCAGGTAACTGCGCTTTGGCAGTTTTATCTTTTTTACATTTTTAATGCACTGGGTTATATGTGTGGCGGGCCGCTTCCCAACCAGGTGCTCACAGCAAGGTGGTTCAATAAATCCAGGGGGAAGGCCATGGGATTTGCATATTTGGGAATTGGTGTTGGCGGGATGCTGGTGCCGCAAATTGCAAGATGGCTCAATATGAATTTTGGCTGGCACCAGGCACTCATGATATTGGGCATACTGATGATCGTGATTGCTTTTCCAATGGCATGGATAGTAGGAGAAAATCCAAAACAGTCTGCAGAAGATGCCAATCAATTGTCAAAAAAAATTCCGATCACGGGGATATTGAAAAGCTGGAAATTTTATTTGTTGGGCATTGGCAGCATGTGTTCCATTGGCGCAGTAAGTGGTACGAGTCAGAATTTGAAATTGTTTTTTAGCATCGACCTAAAATACACGCAGTCTGAGGCAGCGAATGTGATTTCATTGGTTTTGCTGTCGAGTATCGCGGGCCGCATACTCATGGGATGGCTGGCCGATCGGTTTCCAAAGAAATATGTGATGATTCTCATCTATACACTCGTTGCGAGTGCGATTCCCATTTTGTTTTTTGCCGCCAAGCCAGGCATGATATATCTCTTTGCATTCATATTCGGAATTGGATTGGGTGGTGATTACATGATTATCCCTCTGATGGCTGCTGAATTATTCGGCGTTCGCGTCATGGGCAGGGTAATGGGCCTCGTGTTGACCGTGGATGGCATCGCTGAAGCGCTTTCGCCCATGCTTGTGGGCTGGTTGCGCGACAGAAGCGGGTCTTACGCAAATGCTTTTCTGGTGCTCATTATTCTGGCTGTGGTCGGTATTTTGTCAGTGGCATTGCTGCCGCGTAAATCAAACGCAACATGATTCATGTTCGCACAATGAAAATGGCTGATATTCCGGCCGGGGAAGCATTGTGTAGAGCTGCAAACTGGAATCAGCTGCCGCGCGACTGGCAATTATTTTTAGAATTGAATCCTGCCGGTAATCGCGTAGCAGAATTAGATAAAAACGTTGTTGGCACGGTCACAACACTCGACTACCAGGATAAGTTCAGCTGGATCGGTATGGTTTTAGTGGATCCTGCATACAGGCAAAAAGGAATAGGAACCGCGCTGTTGAAAGAGGCACTTGCCATGTTAAGCGACAGGGAGACGGTTAAGCTCGATGCAACACCCGCCGGGCGTGAAGTGTACCTGAAGATGGATTTCAAAGATGAATATCGTTTGAGCAGGATGGTTGGTGTTGCAAATCCAGAAAAACTGATTAACGTCAATTCGTCGGGAATTAAATCCGAAAATCTCGATACGATCAGTGATTTTGATAAGAAGATATTTGGTGCCGATCGACGCGGTTTACTGGAATGGCAATGGAAAGGTGCACATGAATATGCATTTGTCGAAAAAAACGGCGAAGAAATAGCAGGTTATTGCTTGGGAAGGCACGGTTATAATTTCGAGCAAATCGGTCCGGTTTTGGCATTGAATGCAGATATTGCAATTCGACTCACAAGCGCCGCACTTGCGAATTGCAAATCCAAACCAGTTGCCATTGACGCGATGCATTTTAATCCGGAATGGCTGAGTTGGTTAACCAGCCTTGGTCTAAAAGAGCAGCGACCTTTTGTCAGAATGTATAAGGGCACGAATGCAATCAATGACAGACCAGCCGAACAGTTCGGCATCATGGGTCCAGAGTTCGGATAACAAAATCTTCATTTACCCAGGTTGAATTCGCCTTATATTTATAAAGCATGATAAAGATTAGCCAGTCAATTGAGCCGGATGATTTAAAGGGAAAGGTTCAGCGGTTTTGGATTTTATCGGGCGAGAAAATAAATCAGATCGAAAAAAATTTCGATAGTAGTAAGGGGGCTCCCGTATTTACTGTTGAAGGTAGTTATACAACACGGGGTTGGACAGAATGGACCCAGGGATTTCAGTATGGCTCGGCCATTCTTCAATTTGACGCGACGGGCGAGAAATCATTTTTGGAATATGGCCGTAAAAAAACGGTTGAAGTAATGGCGCCTCACGTGAGTCATACCGGCGTTCACGACCATGGATTTAACAATATCAGTACCTATGGCAACCTGTTGCGGTTAGCCAGGGAAAATAAGTTCGAAACAACCGAATGGGAAAAGAATTTTTATGAGCTGGCTTTAAAAATTTCGGGCGCAGTACAGGCTTCGCGGTGGACACCGATCAAAGACGGCGGGTTCATTCATTCCTTTAATGGTCCACATTCACTTTTCGTTGATACCATCAGGTCTTGTCGCTCACTCATCGTAAGTCATTGCCTTGGCCATGTAATGCAAGGCGAAGGCGATGTTAAAATTGATTTGCTGGGCCGCGTGATCAGTCATTTGACTTCAACTGCGAAGTATGCAATTTACTATGGCGAAGGCCGCGACATTTATGATGTACGCGGACGGACTGCGCATGAAAGCGTCTTCAATGTTAAAGACGGAAATTATCGCTGTCCAAATTCTCAACAGGGCTTTTCCGGATTCAGCACCTGGACAAGAGGTCTTGCCTGGGCGATCTGCGGTTTCGCAGAAGAATTGGAATGGTTTGATTCTATTGATTCAAAGTTGCTGGAAGCCTATGGAGGTAAAGAAGAAATTCTAGCCACTTTGCAGAAAGCGGCCCAGGCAACTTGTGATTTTTATATCCAAAATTCCTGCATTGACGGAATCCCTTATTGGGACACGGGCGCACCCGCACTCAATAAAATGGGTGACTATCTCAGCAAGCGCGCAGATCCCTTCAACGCTTTTGAACCGGTAGACAGTTCGGCTGCCGCCATTGCGGCCCAGGGTTTATTGCGATTCGGAAAATACATGAATGATAGGGGCGATCGCACAAGTGGTGCACACTATGTCCAGGCAGGACTAACCGTCATGGACACCCTTTTGGATGAACCTTACCTGAGTACGGGCGTTTTTCATGAAGGCCTGCTGCTCCATTCCATTTATCACAGGCCCAATGGATGGGATCACGTATCTGAAAGAAACAAAGTGCCATTTGGAGAATCGAGTATGTGGGGAGATTATCACATTCGCGAAGCAGTGCTGTACATTCAGAAAATTTTCAACAGGGAAAAATATTACACCTTTTATAATTGCGTGCAATGAGTGCCAAAATGCTGAACGATCTTTCCCGATTGTGCATTCACACCATCACTACCAAGCCATGGAGTATTGAAGAGGCGGCAATTCATTATTCAAAGGCGGGTGTAAAGGGCATCTCCGTGTGGCGTGACGCGTTGCACAACAGGAGTATCCGGGGCGTTGCGACCATGTTGCGCGAGCACGATTTGAAAGTTGTGTCATTGTGCAGGGGTGGATTTTTCCCCGCTCTCGATTTACAAAAGCGAATCAACCAAATTGATGAGAACAAGCGGGCAATTGAGGAGGCCCACGAATTGGGCGCCCCCCTTGTAGTACTGGTTTGCGGCTCAGATACGGAGCAATCACTTGAAGATTCCCGCAAACAGATTCGGGACGGCATCGAAGCCATCGTTGGTGAGGCCGCGGCTGCCGGTGTACGCCTTGCCATTGAACCACTTCATCCAATGTATGCCGATACGCGTTCAGCAATCAATACGCTCGCGCAGGCCAATGCCCTGGCAGAAGTGATCAACAGCCCTACAGTAGGCGTTGCCATTGACGTTTATCATGTTTGGTGGGATCCAACACTTGAATTCGAAATCAAGCGATCAGGTGAAAACCGACACCTTTTTGCCTTTCATATTTGCGATTGGAATGTGCCCACCACTGATTTGTTGAACGATCGCGGGATTATGGGAGAGGGCTGCATTCCTGTCAATAAAATCAGATCCTGGGTGGAAGCCACAGGCTTTGAAGGATTTTATGAAGTTGAGATCTTTTCAAATAAATACTGGCAACAGGATCAGTCGGAATTTCTGAAAAAAATTATCAAAGCGTATAAAGAGAATTCATGAAGCAGTATACCATTGGTATTATAATGAACGGCGTCACAGGAAGGATGGGTACGAATCAACATTTGTTGCGATCTATCGCCGAGATCATCAGGCAGGGCGGCGTCAGGGTTTCGACAGATGAAGTGATCATACCTGATCCCGTGTTGGTTGGCCGCGACAAGGCGAAACTGGAAAAGCTTTGTTCGCAGTCAGGTGTTAAGCGGATGACCACGAATCTGGAAGAGGCGCTTGCAAATAATAATGACAAGATTTATTTCGATGCACAGGTCACAGGCAGAAGGCCGGATGCAATAAGAAAGGCAGTGTCTTCAGGCAAACATATTTATTGCGAAAAACCGGTGTCCACAGATACTGCAAGTGCGTTGGAACTATATAGACTTTGTGAAAAGGCAGGACTGAAACACGGGGTAGTGCAGGATAAGCTTTGGCTTCCGGGCATCATCAAATTGAAGCGATTGATTCAACAGGGATTTTTTGGAAGAATATTATCTGTGCGTGGAGAATTTGGATACTGGGTTTTTGAAGGCGATTCAATTCCAGCGCAGCGTCCATCCTGGAATTATCGCAAGGAAGACGATGGCGGGATCATCAGTGATATGCTTTGTCATTGGCGTTATGTGCTGGATAATGTGTTCGGCAAAGTGAAAGCGGTTTCATGTCTTGGTGCGACCCATATTCCGCAGCGGGTGGATGAACAGGGACGCATATATAACTGCACAGCAGATGATGCGGCGTATGCCACATTCGAATTGGAAAACGGCGTCATTGCACATTTCAATTCCTCATGGACGGTGCGGGTGCGAAGAGATGACTTGCTGACGCTGCAGGTTGATGGTACAAAGGGCTCGGCCGTTGCGGGTCTTCGGGAGTGTTATATTCAACATTATGGCAATACGCCAAAGCCGGTATGGAATCCTGATATCCCACAGCCCATCAATTTTTATGAAGGCTGGTCGAAGGTGCCGGAACAGGAACCATATGACAATGCATTTAAGGTACAATGGGAATTATTTTTGAAACATGTGGTAAAGGGAGATCCCTTTCCATGGAATCTGTTGGAAGGAGCAAAGGGCGTGCAGCTTGCGGAAAAAGGATTGGAAAGCTGGCAACAACGTAAGTGGATTCCTATTACTGAGCTCTAATTGAAAGATCATTCATGAATAAAGTCGCGCTTGTTACGGGTGGAAGTCGTGGCATTGGCCTGGGTATCGCAAAAGCGCTTGCCGCAGGTGGATTCAATCTTGTTATCAACGGTGTAAGGCCTGATGACACGGTGTCTTCCACTTTGGAAGAACTTCATAAGTTGGGGACACAAGTTGAATATTGCCAGGGCGATATTTCGATTGCGTCGGACCGTGACAAAATCGTTTCTTCTGTAAAAGAGAAATTCGGCGCGCTGCATGTTCTTGTCAACAATGCGGGCGTGGCGCCCCTGGTACGAAGTGATGTTTTAGAAACCACGGAGGAAAGTTTTGATCGTGTTCTTTCAATTAATTTGAAAGGACCCTATTTTCTATGCCAGGCAGCCGCCAACTGGATGATTGAGCAGAAGAAGACTGATCCATTATTCACGGGCTGCATCATCAACGTGAGTTCAGTTTCGGCCATCGTGGCCTCGGTGAATCGCGGTGAATATTGTATCTCGAAAGCAGGAATTGCGATGACAACGCAACTCTTTGCCGTGCGACTGGGAGAATTTGACATTCCCGTATTCGAAGTGCAGCCGGGTATCATAAGTACTGATATGACAGCAGCAGTGAAGGAGAAATATGACAAGCTTCTTGCGAATGGGCTGACAGTACAAAACAGGTGGGGTTTTCCTGAAGATGTGGGCAAGGCTGTCGCGGCACTGGCCTCGGGCAACTTTCAATTTTCTACCGGCCAGGTGGTGATGGTGGACGGCGGTTTAACACTAAGAAGAATGTAAATTTTTATGAATAGACTTATCGTACTCTTTTTGATTTTTTCCGGTTTTGCATTTCTTGCATCATCATGTATAAGCAGCGTTGATAAAAGTGCAATTGCCACAGATTCGGCAACGATCGCCAGGGGCGAACAGGCGTTCATTGAAAAATGTAGCGGTTGCCACAATTTTAAAATGGATGGAATTGGCCCTCAATTGGGTGGCGTGACTTCAGAAGTTTCTGTCGACTGGCTTCAGCGTTTCATTCATGATCCGAAGACGACAATTGAGTCGGGCGATAAACGCGCAAAAGAATTGTTTGAGAAATTTCACGCGGTGATGCCTTCTTTTGCTTCGCTCGCAGACGGAGAGCTGAATGATATTATTGCTTATCTGAATACGCACCAGGTAAAAGTTGAAAGCAAATACGACAGTACCGCTATTGCCGATCCGATACCAGCCAAAATCCAGGTTTCCACTCTCTCGTTGTCGTTGTTACCGGTTGTTCAGGCTCCGCCTTCTGTTGACAGTGGCAAGAAACCCCAGGCGAGAATTACGGCAATGGTATTGCAACCCGGCAGTGAGGATTTGTTCATCCTTGATCTCCGTGGCAAGTTCTACCGCCTGGCCAATCAGCACTTGTCTGTGTATATGGATATGGCATCACTTCGACCCAAATTCATCAACCAGCCTGGATTGGCAACAGGATTTGGAAGTTTTGCATTTCATCCCGAGTTTCAGAAAAACGGACTTGTATATACTACGCATACTGAGGCGGCTAATTCAGCTAAGGCCGATTTTGCATTTGAAGATTCCATCAAACCCGCCATGCAATGGGTATTGACGGAATGGAAAACTGATCATCCGGGGGCCGCAACTTTTTCAGGTACTGGAAGAGAACTGTTACGGATCAATTACACCACAGGCATCCACGGTGTTCAGGAAATCATTTTCAATCCATATTCGAAACCCGGCGATGAAGATTATGGGTTATTATATATTGGAGTTGGCGATGGTGGTTGCGTTGAAAACGGATGGGGTCATTTGACGCACAGTAAAGAGAAAATTTGGGGTACGGTTATCCGGATTGATCCCGCAGGCAGGAATGGCAGGAATGGACAATATGGAATACCTACCGGCAATCCGTTTGTGAAAGCAGGCGGATCGCATGTGTTGAAAGAAATCTATGCTTATGGCTTCAGAAATCCACATCGCATTACTTGGACAAAGGCAGGGCAGATGCTTGTTTCGAATGTAGGACAAGCTAATATCGAATCATTGAACCTGATTCAGGCGGGACATGATTATGGCTGGCCGATTCGCGAAGGCAATTTTTTGTTGAATCCATTCGGAGATCTTACAAAGGTTCATCCATTGGCTCCTGATGACAGCATTTATCATGTGAATTACCCTGTGGTGGAATATGATCATGATGAAGGAAAGGCTATCACGGGAGGATATGAATATTTAGGCGATGCGATTCCGGCGCTGAAAGGCAAATTTTTGTTTGGTGATATTCCCAGTGGAAGATTGTTTTATGTGAACGTCGCAGACCTGCACCAGGGCACCCAGGCACCGATTATGGAATGGAAGGTGACCCTAAATGGAGTTCAGAAATCGCTTATTGAAATTTGCGGTGACAATCGCGTGGACCTTCATTTCGGCCGCGACGGTAAGGGAGAGATATATATTATGACGAAGGCGGACGGGAGGATTTATAAGTTACTGCCGT
>Ga0163163_10000337_pt1 | contig 45260 bp, 88 predicted proteins | sample S65metaG_FD_119766 | JGI IMG/M metagenome (GOLD analysis project Ga0163163, IMG submission 119766) | Switchgrass rhizosphere microbial communities from Kellogg Biological Station, Michigan, USA - S6-5 metaG | ecosystem: Host-associated > Plants > Roots > Rhizosphere > Soil | place: USA... | reverse complement strand
GGTTGCTGGCAGGTATAATTGGCTGGAGACAAATAAATCGGTGGGAAATGTAAGCAGCGGTTACTCTATTCCACAAAGAATTCTTGATTTTCCAAGTTTTGCGATGTTGACGCAAACACGATACGGAGCGAAATATTTGGAATTATTGTTACCACAATTAATTGGCCAAATGTTTACTGTACCTGGACATACACATCCGTAAAAGGGACAAAACATGAGCGATCAAGATTCTGAATTTAATTTTAAACCACTCGACAATATAATCAAAGCGCTAGCGTCAAAAGGCTATACTACAAAAATTGGCATACTCGGTTCGAAAGATGCCCGCACTTCAGAAAATGGTATAAATTCCAATGCGACAGTAGGGAATTTTCATGAGCAATTAGAACAAGGGACTGGTCAAGAATTTGGCGGCACAAAAATTCCTAGGCGTTCATTTTTAAGAATGCCACTCAGTTTATTTTTGGCGCCGAAATTAAAAGAAGCTCAATTATTTAATAATAAAGATTTAGAAATTATTGCAAAACAAGGAAATACAAAGGCGCTCGCGGAAAAAGTGGGAGCTTTGGGAGTTGCCACTGTTTTAGAAGCATTTGATACGAATGGATTTGGGACATGGCAAGCGCTGTCCCCGCGTACACTTAAAAGAAAAAAAATTAAACAAACACTGGTTGAAAGTGAGCAATTACTTCATTCCATCGATTTTAGAGTGGATCAAAAATCATGAGTGCAGCATCAATACCATGGTTAAATAATGCAAAGGACGTGCCTTTAAATGCAAATTCGGGCACCGTTCCCGACATGGCTGACACAATGATGGACTGGTTTCAGTTGATGACATTTGGGGTGATCACAAAAACTGTCAGTGCATTTCAGCTCGTAGAAGATGTCGTAAATGTCACATTTCATGGCGTTATTCAGCCGTTATCGGGCCGTCAAATCGAAATGAAGCCCGAAGGACAGAGACAGTGGAATTGGATCATGGTTCACAGCGATCTCACTCTAAAATTAGAAATTGATGACATTATAATTTATCTTGGTAAACAATATCGAGTACAAAACAGCAAAGACTATTCTCTTTACAAATATTTTTATTATGAATTGGTGGAAGACTGGGAGCAGGCAGGTCCCCCTACGCCATGACATTATCACTATTCTCGTACATATCAGCATTGAGCATCAATTTGCCGGCTAGTTTCGTCGGAATCGGTGGAGTTGAACCCTATGTATACGAAGTACTACCAAATGGCGCTGGTGGCACAATAGACGCTTCTACGGGCATTTATACTTCTCCTGCTATATTTCCAAGCAGTCCACGGCATCAATATGACATAATTCAGGTCACAGATGCCGATTTAAACACAGCTACAAGAAGAATCATGGTTGGTCCTCCACTTCTTCTTTTATGCGAAATTTTACAAAATCAATTAGGATTGGCAGATGGCCGCGTATACATATGGGACCAAAAAATTAAAGAACCACAAGATTACGATTTATACATTGCTGTAAGCACTCTTTATCCAAAAATATTTGGAAATACAAATGAATGGGATGGAGAAAATCAGCAGAGCATTCAATCGACAAATTCATGCGATAAAATACAAATTGACGCAATAAGTAGAGGACCTGCCGCAAAAAATAGAAAAGAAGAGATAATAATGGCAGTTAACAGCAATTATTGTGAATCTCAACAAGAGTTAAATTCATTTTATGTGGGAAAAATACCGGTTGGATCACAATTTAATAATCTCTCAAAAATCGATGGTGCTGCTATTCCTTATCGATTTCAAATTGATGTCAATATGCAATTTTTTACTAAAAAAGTTCAATCAGTTCCATATTTTGAAAACTTTCCAACGCCTGCTTTGCTGGTAAATCCATAGGAGAAGTCATGACAGCATTATCGATTAACAATGTAATTAGTATCTCAGTTGCGGCGATGAATAGAGGTTTAAATTCATATAACACTTCGAATTTAGCGGTTGTGACGGGCGAACCTGTCTTGGCTGCATCTATTGAAATTGATTTTAGTGATGTGGCAGGCTCAGGTGCCTTTACTTTAAAATTTGGGGATTTAACGACGACATCAATTGCATATAATGCTACGGCGGCAGCAATTCAGGCGATTATTAATGCGCTCTCTGGGTTTAGCAATGTCGTTGTCACTGGCTCAATCGCATCTAAAGCTTTGACGCTAACGCAGCCGGGGCAATTTGGCGCAATTCCAATACCTACCACGCCAACAAATACGCTAGAAACGGCTGGTAGCGTGGACATCACAATCACATCAAAAACTCTCTCAACCGGATGGTCTGGAGAAGCATTAGGATATGCACTTTATAATGATCCTCAGCAAGTGGGAATTGATTTTGGCACAAGCAGCCGCACATTTTTGATGGCAGAAGCCGTGTTCTCTCAACAACCAAATATTTTAAATGGTAACGGACAATTTATTGCACTTTTAAGAAATGTTTCTCAACAGACACTAACATTTTCTGCGGTTGCAGCGAGTGGAACTTTTGTCATTCACTATAACGGACATGATACAGCAGCGATAAGTTGGAATGCAACTATAAGCGATATTCAAACAGCTTTACGGGCAGTTCCGGGTCTTGAGGGGGTTGTTGTAACAGGCTCAATAGCAAATGAATTATTAACGGTAATATTCAATGGTGTATACGGAAATGCACTTGCATTAACGGCAACATCTTCTCTTCAAAGTTCTGCTCCGGCCGCAATTACGATCACTATTGTCCAAACAGTTACGGGAGAAACTTACGGAGAAACTCTTGCTAGAACTAACGGGCTTGTTCAATATTTTGGAGTCATGCCAACAGAAACATTAGCAGTAATCGGTCAAACAGATATGCTTGCAGCCGCTGCAATTACTCTTCCAAGAAATATTATTGGTGCGTTTGCATCTTATCAAAGCGCAGATATTCAACCAGGTGGAAAAATCGATTTATTGCAATCAGGGTCTTTCAATAATTCACGCGGATTATACTATGGAGACTCATCAAATAACGGTTTAAATGCTGTTTTAATGATGGCCGCTTACATGGGACTTGCACTCTCTGTAAATTTCTCAGGCTCAAATACTACGATGACAATGCATTTAAAAACATTGCGTGGTATTCAACCAGATCCAACAATGACGCAAACAATCCTCGATCTTGCTCAAGCTGCTGGTGCGGATTGTTATGTTTCAATTCAAGGCGATCCCTGCGTCTTCACATCGGGCGCAAACCAATATTTTGACCAGGTTTATAACCTAGAATGGTTTGTGGGAGCTCTACAAGTCGCAGGATTTAATTATTTAGCACAATCAGCAACAAAAGTGCCGCAAACAGAAGCCGGCATGGATGGGCTTAAAAATGCTTATGGGACAGTCTGTGAACAAGCCGTTACAAATCAATATGTCGCACCGGGATCATGGACAAGTTCATCAACATTTGGAAATCAATTATTGTTCTTACAAAATATCGCTCAATTTGGTTATTATATATATTCTACGCCAATTTCTAAACAATTTGCTGCTGATAGAATCACTAGAATTGCGCCACTTTGTCAAATCGCAATAAAAGAGGCCGGAGCAATACAAAAAAGTGATGTTCTGGTTTTTGTAAATCCGTAAGAATATTTAAAGGAGAGAATTAAATGTCAACAGTAGCCATGTCGGGAAATGATACAATTATTATTAATAATCGAATATTGACGGATCTTGCGGAAGGGAATGTTGCTGAACTCTCATTTCCAAATGAAATAGCACAAGTAAAAACTGGAAAAAATGGAAATTCTATTTATGGATTAAATAGTTCAGGATTACAATCCGGATTTAAAGTAAGAATAATTCGTGGTTCTAACGATGATGTTTTTTTAAATAATTTGCTTAATCAACAGAATCTTAATTTTGCTGGATTTGTTCTTATGCAAGGACAATTCGTAAAAAAATTAGGTGATGGACAAGGAAATATTAAGAGTGATACATATATCACAAGTGGGGGTGTTTTTACAAAACAAGTGGAAGCACAAAGCAATGTTGAAGGTGACGCTACGCAGTCTGTAGCTATTTATGAAATGAAGTTTACAAATAGTCCTCGTAGCATAAGATAATTTTGAGGTATAAATGAAAGAAATAACACTCCCAAGCGGAGCAATATTAAAAATAACATTAGCGCCTTTTTCTGATTCGAGAGATTTATATCAGGCATTTCTAGAAGAAATAAAAACAATTAATTTTAAATCTTCTGTTCAAGAGGCTTTAAAGGACTTAATTTGTTATGGATTTTCATCAAAAAGAATAGAAATGTGCTTAGAAAAATGTTTTAAAAGATGTCTTTATAATTCAGGAAATGGTGATTTAAAAATCGATAAAGATACTTTTGAGCCAGAAGAAGCAAGAGACGATTATTTAACAGTTTGTTTAGAGGTTGCAAAAGAAAATGTAATGCCTTTTACGAAGAGCCTTTATGCCAAGTACAAACCACTTATCGAGACGATAAAAAAAGACCTAGCATAAAGGCTCGAGAAGACGATTTATTGATTTATTTCAGGCTTTGTAAAGCAGGTTACGGTTCAGTAAATCAGATAAGAAAATGGGATGCGAGACAGGTTTTGCAAGCGTTATATTACGAGAAATTTGTTTCGGATTATGAAGCGGCTTATTTAGAGATTAACAAGACTTAGCGAGAGGGGGATATCTCTATTCAAATAGCGGAATTGTTCGTCGCCCTCGGCGTAAAAGGGAGTGAAAAAACACTAAGTGCATTAGCGAATACTCGCTTGAGTATTTCTAGCATTGCAAGCACTTCTCTCGAAGCAAAAGCAGCTATTTTAGGGATGGCATATGCACTTGAAAGATTGACAACGGGAGCAGCTAATGAAGGATCAGATTTAAAAAGATTTTCTGCTTATATAAATGCTAACGCAGAAGACGTAGAGAAATGGGACTATGCGGCGAGAAAAGCCAGGATTAGTGTTCAATCAATGCGTGGAAGCATACTCGGTATTAAAAAAGTTATAGAGGAAAATATAGCTCATCCAGGGTCATTACCAGCAGGAGCAAATAGATTTGCACAGGAAACTCTTTTTGATTTTACTAAACCGTGGAATTTTGATCAATTTCTCAGAAAAGCAGTAGAATTTACTAAATCAAAAAGGATTTCTAGAGATGAACAAAATCTAATTCTTAAGCAATTTGGATTATCGCCAGATTTAATTGGCTCAATAGAAAGTGGACAATTTAAATTATCTAATGTCGATCATGCGCCAATTTTAAGTAATAAAGAAGTTGATAGTCTTGCTAATATTAGCTCTCAATTTACAGATATAGAAGAAAAAGTGAGATTGTTTTTTGGTCATTTTACAGCAAAACATGGAAAAGAAATAGTTGATATAATAAAAGATATCACGACAGCTTTTCTTGGATTAGCGACAGTCATAGATAATTTAATGACGAAATTTAAGTTTTTTGAAACATTAGATAATGCTTTAAAAGATCTTAAAGCCACTTTAGGGGATTTTTCATCCGAAAAAGATGCGAATAAACTAAGACAACAAAGAGAGCAGGAAATAAGAGATAATAAGCAATTATATGAGCAATATCAGAGAATTTTAGAAGTAGATAAAAAATTTAATAAAAATATGAATTCTTCTGGAAATTATGGAAATACAGATCAGGAAAGCTTAAAGAAAATCGGAGATTTTTATAGCATTATTCAACAAGGAGCGCACTCTGGCTTAGAAAATTTTGTTCGAGGTGGACTTGATTTAATTTTTGGAAACCAAAATAAGGGCCAATGGCAGGATCAATTAAAAAATATTTTTGACTATAAAAATATAACACCACAAATGCCTTTTATGAATTCAAATCCTCAAAATAACAACATAAATGTCACACAAAATATAAGTTTCGATGGAAACGGAGATAATCTTGCCGACATACAAAATATGCAAATGACCGCTCTACAAAAAGGAATTGTAGATACAATGAGCATTTTTAATCGCGGGAGACAAACCTAATGTCATTACCGTCACTGCCGTCAATTCCACCCATATCTACAGGCTCGCCAGCGCTTTCTAACGCTACGACTGCGGCTCAGGCATTGGGGAATATTGCATTGGTAGTGCCGAGTCTTGTCAATGGCTTTGCGCAAAGCGGAGCTTATCAGCCACAAAATCCTCCGCTCTCTGATGGCACGCCATCAAGACTTCCTCAACCCAAGGCTTTTTTGTTTGATTTTGATGGGGAGCAAAGCACAGAATTGATGTCCGACATCTCAGATCATTTCACTGAAAGTAATATACCCATAGAAGATAATATTGCTCTAAAACCGGTTAAAATCGTCACTAGAGGATTTATTTCAGAGCTCAATGATATTCCTCCTCCTTTTTTACAGATAGCGCGCACGATAGCGCAAAAGCTCACGGCTGTTTCTGCTTATGCGCCCTCGGTTTCAGAAACCGCTCAAATCGCCTACAATCAAGCTTTCCAGGCATATCAAACAGCCATCAATGTTGCCAATGCAGCAGTGGCAGCATGGTCATCATTGGGTACAAAAACATCAAACCCAACGATTTTAAGCGGGAACGAATTTTCGGCGGCAGGGCTTGCCTCTGGCTTTTCAGCGCTATCAACACAGGGCAGACAGCAAATTGCATTTCAAGTTTTTTATGGATATTGGATAAGTCGTACTCTTTTTACAATTCAAACACCCTGGGCAATTCATTCAAATATGGCAATCGAGAGAGTGCGTGCTGTTCAAAGTGAAGATACTCCGATAATCACGACATTTGAATGCTCATTTAAGCAAATTAGAACTGTGCAATCAGCCACGGATCAGTCGGATATTTCGCAAGGCCGACTATCAACTATGGCGCAATCTCAATCAAATCTTGGTACATCAACACCGGTGCCTGCTATTGATATTGGCTCAGGACTTTCAAATAATTTTCCAAGTTTATTTAGAGTCGTAGGAACATAAATGGATTTAATTCAGAGAATAACATCAGATGCTTCACAAAGACAGTCGCTAATACTGTACAACGGAAACGTGATGAGTTTTGAAATTATTTATTCTGATAGTCAACAAGGTTGGTTTATTACAAATCTAGAATATGGATCATTTATTGCACGAGGATTAAGAATTGTTGTTAGTCCAAATATGCTAAATCAATTTAAAAATTTAATCGATTTTGGCTTAGGATGCTTTACTAATACTCGACGAGAACCAACATTAATACAAGATTTTGCAAGTAAAAATTTTAATTTATATATATTAAGAAAAGCGGAAGTTGACGAATATAATCAAAGATTAAGTGAGGCAAAACAAAATGTCTCAAAATAAATTTGGAAGAAATTATCAACTAAGAGTAGAGAGCACACAAAAAGATACATTTTTTGATATTACTCTCCCTAAAACTATTGAATTTAGTTTAACAAGACATACCCTTGGATCTTCAAATAATTGCAATATAAGAGTAACAAATCTAGGACAAAAATTAAGAGATAATATTCGTCAGGATTGGTCAACATTTGCAGCATTAAGAAGAGTACAATTAAATGCTGGATATGGAGATAATCTTCCACTTATCTTCTCTGGTTTCATTCAACAAGCCTGGTCTTATCGAGAAGGCGTAGATTTTATTACAAACATTGATTGTAATGATGGTGCAGTTCCAGCGGCACTTTCAGTAATTCAAGGAAATGAAGGAACATTTCCCGCAGGCACTCCGATGAAAACTGTTTATGAAACATTAATAAGTTTTTTAGATGCCACAAGCCTAGGATTAATTGGAGATTCATTCATATATACTAAGGATATAAATGGTAATATTACTGGGAATTTACAGGTTTTGCAAAAATCAAAATCATATGTTGGAAATGTGATGCAAAATTTGATTAATATTTCAGGTCAATCGTTCTTTATTGATAACGGACTTGCTTATGTATTAACAAATAAAGAGTGGAATAAGGTCCAAGGTAAAGCGCCCATTATATCGGTTGATAGTGGTTTATTGAGCACTCCTCTTTTAGAAATTCAGACAGTGACATTTGATATGATATTTGAGCCATCATTAAAAGTTGGACAATTAATTCAATTACAAAGCGAATTAAGTCCACAATTAAGCAATGCTTCTTTAAACGCATCCCAAACAGGACCATCAGATAATTATTATAAAATTACATCTCTACGTCATAAAGCAACAATTTCTCCAGCAGTTTGTGGAGATGCTATTACAAACGTTGAATTTTATGCCGTAAATAGTCCCATAGGAGCGCCGACATGAGCTCTCCACAGCTAACAAAATCTTTTATAAGCAATAGAAAACCAGAGCTTAAAGATTTGCTGGATTTATGGAAATTAAACTCAGATTTAGATTTTAATTGTCATCATTTAGCAACAATTCAGAGCTTTGATGCCGTAAAACAAACGGTTAAATGTACAATAAATTATAAGCAGACTTATTGGGTATTAGACTCAACAAATAGAAATTTTATTCCAAAAAATTTAGATTATCCAACATTAATTGATTGTCCAGTTGTTGTGATTGGAGGAGGTCCATGTAGGATAACTTTTCCCATATCCAAAGGAGATCAATGCATATTAATGTTTAATGATAGAGATATCGAAAATTGGTTTCAAGGGGCATTATCTAGCCCTAATGCCACAGCAAGCCTTCATTCTTTTAGTGATGCGATTGCTTTGATTGGTCCAAATAATATTTCTTCTTTAATACAAAATTATGACACAATACGAGCTTTAATAACAAATGGAAATGCAAAATTAGGGATAAATTCTCAAAATAATAAAATAACTCTTCAGAATAATATCACAACATTAAATACTTTATTACAAAGATTATGTACTCAATTAGAGAATTTAACGATTCAATTATCTTCTCTGACAGTGACTGCGGTTTCATCTGGCGGGGATACAAGCGGTCCGCCAACCAATGCGGCAGATATTACGGCAATAGGTAATAATATTACTGTTATTGCTACGGATATTGGAGGACTAATAGAATGATTGTCGGTGCATTAGATCAAGATGGGGATTGGACTTTCGGTAAATCAATAAATGATTATTTATCAAATATTTCTGCTGTAATACAGAATATAAAAACACGACTTCTTTGTTTTTTGGGAGATTGCTTCTTTGATATCACTGCGGGAATTGATTGGTTTACATTTCTAGGGGGTTCAAAAAATCAAATCGCATTAAGAGCCGCGATAAGTGCAGTGATATTAAATACGACATTTGTTACCGGAATAAATCAACTTTCCGTAAATTTAACCAATAGAAATTTCAGTATATCTTATCAAGCTCAGACAGTATTTTCAGTCATAGGCGATAATTTTCAATATAGCATAGGGTTTTAAAATGCCAAACATTTTAGATGCAACAGGATTAACGATATCAACACAGCCAGAATTATTAGCAAATGAAATTGCTGCTATGCAGAAAATTTATAGTCCTGATATTGATTTATCATCTAATACAAGAGATGGACAGCGTATTAATATTGATGTTCAAACTCAAATAGATATGCTGCTATTGATGCAATCCATATATAATTCATTCGATCCTGATTTAGCGATAGGAGTTCCACTTGATCAAAGATGCGCAATTAATGGCGTGGAAAGACAAGCAGGAACTTTTTCAATCACAAATATTACGATTGTGACCTCGCAAGAAGTCACGCTATACGGTTTAGATCAAGCAGAAAATCCAGTATATACAGTCGCAGATAACATTGGAAATCAATGGTTTTTACAAACAACTCAAAACAATATTGGGCCCGGAACGACGGTAGCCTCTTTCAGAGCTGCAACGCCTGGAGCGAATGTAACGCAAATAAATACGATTACGGTGATGTCAACCGTGGTACTCGGCGTTGTCTCTGTTAATAATCCCACTGCACAAACAGTGCGCGGAATAAATGAAGAATCTGATGCAGAATTAAGAATAAGACGACAAATTTCGGTTGCAATGCCATCCCAAGGCCAAGCGATAGCTCTGCGCGCAGCATTGAGAAATATAAACGGAATTTCATCCGCATTTGTTTACGAAAATAAAACAAATGCAACAGATGGAGATGGTATTCCAGACCATTCAATCTGGGTAATTGTGCAGGGAGCGTCGAATGTAGGGCCATTTTTGTCGTGGTCATCCACAATTAGCTATTCATATGGACAATTAGTTTCCATTGGAAATACAAATTATATCTCTTGGAAAGATAATAATTTAAACAATAATCCTGCAACTGATTCAACAAATTGGGGTATATATGACCCGGTAGCAATGGAAATTTATTTTTACAGAAACCTTGGCTGTGGCATGAAAGGCGACACATCTTATAATGTGACGCAAAAAGATGGCACAATATTCACAGTTAATTATGATAATGCTATGGCACAAAACATGTTTATTTCTTTTACGGCAACGTCAATTAATGGAGTTAATCCGCCAAATATCGCGGGAATTATAACCGCACTCGTAAATAATTATGTCCTGGGCGTAGATGATGAAGCAAATATAAACCAAGTTGCATGTATAGCCCAACAAGCAGATCCAAACACTTTGATAACAAATGCGGGCTTAAGCCTGGCGCTTACTCAAATAGCGACATTAAGCGGTGTGGCAGCAAGTGGCACCTTTGAATTTTCTTACAATGGAAACGATACAGCGGCGATAAATTGGAATGATAGTACAGCGACAATTCAGTCAAAACTGCGTGCATTGGCAGGATTAAGCGCGGCCGTGGTGACAGGAACCATCGCAGGGCAAACCCTGACAATTGCGCTCGGCGTAACATCTGCCCTTGGTTTAATCACAGTAAAAAGCAATTCGCTTCAAACAAGCGCCCCTGCAGCGATCGCATTCTCATTTAACGAGGGTTATCAAAACATTCTAGCGCCAAGTACAAAGAAAAACTATCTAGTTGTCAGCGCAGATAAAATCATAATTTTGCCGATGGTTTTATCTCCGACTTCTGTCAGTGTCCCTATTTCAACGTCAAATGCCCAAATTTTCACAGGACTTGGCGGCTACGGTACATTGACATATTCGATGCAATCAAATCCATCTGGCGGGTCAATAAACGCTTCTACGGGTGCATATAGCTCCGGCGCGACGCCTGCGACGGATGTCGCAAAAGTCACAGATTCATTTGGAAATATGGCAACAGCAAATATCACAGTAAGTTGAGGATTTCATGGCAACAGAAAGCACGCGAGAATTAAATGAATATTATGCAAAACTATTGATTCTTCAGTATGTGGGAAAACCGAAAGCATTTAACACAATTCTAGCAATTACTGCTCCTCTTTTAATGCCGCAAACTTCAACTCAATTAATTACATTTTCTCCTAATCCCTCATCGGGTACATTCGTTTTAAATTATGATGGAGTCGACTCGGCAGCGATAAATTGGAATGACAATGCAGAAGATATTACTGCTATTTTACAAGCAATTCCTGATTTATCACAAGTAATTGTTGGAGGGAGCATAACCGATGGGCTGACAGTATTGTTTTTAGGCGTCATAAATATCGCAAAATTACTGACTGTTTCAAGCAATAATTTAAATCCATCTACAAAAATAACGATAACAGAAACAGATTTAATTTTGCCTTTAGCTGTTCAAAATGCTTTTGATTTAGAAACTGCTATTGGAGTTCAGCTCGATATTTTAGGAAAATATACCGGCGTAAAAAGAACAGTAGTAACAAAAACAAGGACAATATTTTTAGATGATGATGAGTTTAGAGTATTAATAAAATTCGCAATTTCTAGAAATAATGCAGGGACTTCTCTTGCTAATGCAGAAAATATTTTCAATCAATTTTTTCCAGGTGATTTCATTATTACAGATTATAAAACAATGTATGTGAGTTTTATATTTGGTTCTTCAATTGGCAGTAAGGATGTTTTTATTGCAATAATTGAAGAAGGATTGCTTCCTGTACCGATGGCAGTTGGTTATAATACAATTATTCCGCCAGTTGTGGACCAATTTTTTGGATTTAGCACATATGAAAATGGAGGAATTCCATCAGGAAATAAACCATTTAATAGATATGAAGATTTTGATAGTAATTGGATATTTTTACAATATGGTGATTTTATTTAGAGGTAAATATGGCAGGATTAAATAGATATACGCAAAAAATATTTGGATCGAGTGCAGGATCAAATCAAATGTCAAAGTATGGGTCATTTTTAAGCACTCCGGAATTATATTCTGGAGCAACAATTGATCCTACCATTATTCAAGAATTATCTAATTTTGAAGGGGGGATGTACGATGGTGTTGGAGGCGCATATAGCCCCACTATTCAAGATTTTAATTCGCTTTTAAGATTAATGACGCAACAATTAGCATATATTTTTACGAGAGGAATTCCTGAATGGGATGCGGGTACGACATATAATGAAAATGATATTTGCAAGGTGGGAAGTGTTCAGTACTATTCATTAATCGATTCAAATACAAATAATAATCCGGCGAGTAGTCCTTCTGATTGGCAATCAACAGCCCTTGTTGCTCCAACTCAACAAATATTTACGACGCCAGGAGCTGGAACATACACGCCAACAGGACCGCAAAAACCATTATATCTTCGTGTCCGAATGTGCGGCGGCGGCGGCGGCGGCGGGGGCTCTTCTTTTTCTGCCGGAACAGCAGGATCTGATGGGGGTGATACTACATTTTTAACATCATCATATATAGCTAGTGGAGGGAAGGGGGCACCAGCAGGAGGAGTAGGCACAGCTGGAAACGGAGGAGACGGAGGTGCCTCTTCTATACCAATCACGGGTGTTGCATATGCAGGACAGAAAGGAAATCCCGGAATGGGGTTTAATTTTGGTGCTGCACTCACTTGTGATATTCCGGGCGGACAAGGCGGCCAAAGTTTATTTTCTGGCGCAGGCGTAGCATTAATAGACTCTGCGGGTTCATCAGCCATACAAAATTCAGGCGCAGGCGGGGGAGGGGGCAGCATTAGCGGGAACTCTGCTGGATTTATCTCGGGAGGCGGAGGAGGAGGAGCAGGTTGGTCGGATTTTATTATAATAAATCCACTTAGTATCATAGCATTTACAATCGGAGCAGGCGGAAACGGGGGCACAGCAGGTGGCGTTGGCGGAAGGGATGGCGGTCCGGGAGCAAACGGTACAATAATTATTGACGAATATTACCAATAATAAAAAATAAGGGGAAAAAACATGGTTTTAACAGCAGGAATTTTATCATTAATCTCAGCCGGATCAAATGGCGCAAAATTATCAACAACATCAGCAAGTGGCGGCACAGCGCCGTACACACAGCAGTGGTATAGATCTACAACCGATGCATCATTCACGCCAGGCGCAGGAAATATCATACCAAATGCCACTGGATTGATTTTAAATGACGGTGGATTGATACCAAATACCACTTATTTTTACAAGGTTGTTTATACTGACGCAACAACATCTACAGTAGAATCTGCGGCATTCACGATGACGACATTGCCGGCGTCACAGAGCATGAACCAACTTGCGATGTCAGCAATTTTGGGGCAAACTGATTTACAACAAGGGCCAAAAAATGTAGTCGCAGCGCAGGTTGATGCTTCACAATCCACGCCATTATATCCCGGACAGCCGATTAAATTTGTGAATTCTCCTTACGGCATACCAACAATTGTCTCAGCCGGCACAGATATGCCCAATGGATATATCGTTTATGATCAAAAATCTCCTTCTTTTACAGCGGGAATGCGTTGTGAAATAGCAAGAACTCAAACGTGTATTTGGCTTTATTCGACGGCGGCTATTGTTCGCGGATCGATGGTTATTTTAGATCCAAATATTGCGTCAGGAGTTAGACAAGCAGAGGGAAATTCTGGTCTGCCAATTATCGGAGAAGCATTTGATCAAGCGACGGCAGGCGGACAATTATTTCGTGTTATCCTCAATGTTCCGAGTAATATGTATGATTCTCAGGGTGGAAATTTATTTCAGGGAGTCTGGGATGCGAGCGGCGGAACATTTCCGACCACAGATCAATTCGGAAATCCGATTGTAGCCGGCCAATATTGGATAATTAGTGTCGCTGGAGATTTGCCAGAATCACTGGATTTAGTTGATACACAACATGTAGATGTCGGTGATCAAATCACTGCACTTGTTGATAATCCAGGTCAAGATCCTGCAAAATGGGCAATAAATTCGTCTGCGCCCGGTTTAGTCAGTTTTAACGGCAGAACAACACCAGCAGCAGTACCAATGGCGGATGATTATGATGTTTCAGATGTAACCGATGCTGCCTCTTTAGATAGCCCAGCATTCACAGGAACACCTACAGCCCCAACTCCTCCGCCTGGAACAAATACGACTCAAATTGTAACAGCTGAATTCGTGCAATCAGCGATTAGCAGCTATACATTCCCAATATCGTATGTCTTTGCGCCAGGAGATACCGGCACATATACCCCCAGTGACCCCTCTGTAAAATATATTTCAATTCAAGCCTGGGGTGGGGGTGGAGGTGGTTCTGCGTCTATTGCAAACTCTTTTACACCTACCCAATACGGAACGGATGGCACAGAGACGACGCTTATAAACTCAGGAGAGGGTATTAATATCACATTAGGTGGCGGAAAAGGGGGCACCACCGCTAAAGGCGAGGGAGGCGCACTAAGCGTGGCAGGAATTCCTGCTTCAAATCCGGGTAGCGCAGCCAATGGACAATCGGGAAATGAATCAGGAGGCGCATTTCTAGCTGGTTTTTCTGATCCTCTACGCATTAATCTATATTTTCCCGGTGGCGCTGGTGGTGCAGGAATATTTGCAGGGGGTGGAACTTCAGACGTAGACCCGGATAAATGTCGAGGAGTGGCAGGAACTGGATCGGGAGGATCGGGGGCACCAATTGCTATAGATACTGATACCCAAACCCTTGTAAACGCCGGTTTAGGTGGTGGTGGTGGCGCATGGATAAATAACCTTATTTTACTACCCATAACAATAGATTATGTGGTCGGGGACAAAGGCGTCGGCGGCACAGGGGGAACAGGCGGTACAGATGGTGGCGACGGGGACGCAGGTGGATTAGTTATTACCGAATGGTTTTAATAATTTTTAATCCAAATAACGACAAAAACCCCTCAAATTTTAATTTCGAGGGGTTTTGATATCTACATTGCAGACAGATGATTTTGATTGCTCTACGGGGCGATTTTGAGCGTGATTAAAACGATTACTGAGCGACTGCGTCATTAACCATAGATTTAGCATCATCAGCAACACTCGCAGCAGCATTAGCAGTATTTGACAGATCTGTTGCAGTTTTTGATACGTCAGCCATGTGCGAAAGAATTTGAGGCACATGGTCAGGAGTGATAGTGCCGCCATCTCCTACTAAACCCTCGATAAATGAAACACAACTCGGCAAAACTTTGATAATCACATCAAACAACGCAAGAATAGCAGACTCAGACATTTAATAACTCCTTTCAATTGATTTGGCGTAGTGTATCACATTTTTTTAAAAAAGTCATCAGAGATATTTATTGAAAATTGGTAATGAATTTTTCCCCGTTATCAATACCATTAAATTCGAATTGAATTATTTTATTCTCAAAATCTATTGAAAGTTTCTCTATACCTGGATATTTTTTCTTAATTTCCATACTATCATGATTTTTTAAAAAATAGTCAATTTCTTTTCTACTAATTTCCTTGCAGAATTCTTTTTCAATTCCTAATTTTGAACCATCATATCCAGGATAATAAGAAAAGACAATTATTGTATATTTCATTTTTTCTCTCCTTTTTTAAATAAGTCCCAAATTATTCCGCTCTTGAACCCTTCCCACTTAAATAAATTCTTTGTTATCTTCTTATCTTCACAAATTGTTGTGATCATTTATTAAAAATAGCATTATTATTCTCAAAACCAGGATAGATATATTTTAAACTATGGAAACAAATTTTAGCTGTATCAATTGCTTCTCTTGTATTCATTTATTCCTTCCTAATTTTTCTTCTTGATTCGTTTCTTCATTTTTATTTCCTTTGGAATCATAATCATGAAATCCTCCAGATCCTCCACCCCCTGTGTAAAATAATAATAAATATCTTCACATTGTTTTATTGTTTCTAATATTAATTCTCTTTTTATTTGATCAACATCTTGTCTATTAAAAAATGCTGATTTAGGATAACTAATTTGATCAACACATTTATTAATTTCAAGTTTTTTAATAAAATCATCTTCATTTTTTGATGATAAAAATAAATCATATAACTCGTATTTATCAAGTCCAATGAGTTCTAGAAAATCTGAGTCAATATTAATCATTTTAATGTCCCTACTTTTTCTATATAAACTTCATAAAATTGTAGATAAAAAATAAAAGTATTTTTCTCTACATATCCAAAATCTTCTTTCATGCTAGTAAATTTTTTCTTCTTGATTCTTTTTTTCATCGTTTAATTCTCCAAATAAGATTAGGGGGCCTTTAAAGTTTTTAAAAAAATCATGAGGAATATTCTCCAACGGTCCTAAATTTATTAATGGTTCTGATTTGATGTTTCGAAGAAAATCCCATTCCCTCAATTCCACTTTTTTTTTCATTTCTTCAACAGTGAGAGGCCATTTTATAGATTTAATATCGGGATATTTACGTTTAAAAATTTTCTTCTTGATTCGTTTTTTCATTTTTTATTTCCTTTGGAATCATAATCATCAAATCCTCCAGATCCTCCGCCCCCTCCATCCATAGAGATCATTATATATTTTGGAGGTTTTTTACAAATAATTTTATACTCACCAATTTCGGCTGAAAATTTTGGCTTTCTTTTAAATATATTCTTGACAAATTCAATTAATTTTTTCATTTATGTCTCCCGGCTTCCAAAATTGGAAGATTAGCTTCTGTTGGAATATAAACAGTCTCTTTTCCTGTATTTGTCATGTTATTTATCCATAGATAATGCAAATATGATTCATTATCTTTAAGGCTATCACCAATAATCTTATTTGCTTGAGCAACACCTTTTGCTCTTTCAATTTCAGCTTGTCCAAGTAATTTAGCAGAATCAAGTTTTGCCTGTGCTTCTAAAACAGTTATTCGACGAGTAGATTCTGCTTTTGACAATTCAGCTTTTCCAGATTGTTCCTGTTCCCATATATCATATTTTGGTCCAATTATAAGCCATAATGTTATTATGAAAGATATTATAAATATAATAATTAAAATTAATTTTACCCAAAATTTAATAACATATAAATCTTCATCATCTTTTTGTATATTATTCATTTTTTATCTCCTTCTTTATAACCATCCCAAGTAAAAACATTTATATATCTATCAGTTTTTGGACAAATAATTTTTTCAACGGTCGCGCCGTGGCGAAGCATCACTATTTTAATTGATAAATGCTGTTTTAATCCAGTAATTTTTCTTAAATCATTCGTGTTATATTTCCCCGGAGGAAGTTTTTTAATCCATTTTGCGGTCATTTATTCGTCCTTTTATTCAATTTTTTTCTTCCTTTTATAAATATTATTGATAATAAATAATATTTATCAGATATTTTTCTTTCGTGGTAAGACAAATTCATATGTTCTACAATAAATCCGCAAGATAAATTTCTATTTATGTATAACTCTATATCTTCTGTTGTAGAAAACCATATTACAAATACAAATTGTTTTTTCATATTTTACTATTTTCTTTATTATCAGTATATCCTATTTTTTATAATTATCATAATATAGTTTGTTTTTATATCTTGATTTTATTTTTTCAATCACATCAATCATATTGTCTATTTCTTTCATCGATTGAAAACATATCCTAAATATGTGCTCCATTTCGGATTCTTCGAATTTTGGATATTTATTCATATCAGAATCTTTATCTAGTTTTATAAAGTCCAACCAACAATAATTATATTCATCATCTGCAATATGAAAACTATAAATAAATTTATCGTAAATAGATATTACATTTTCCGATAATACATCAATTCCTTCATTATTAACAAGATATGATTCTTCTTTATTATCAGTAAAATCATCACCGACGAGTTCGATTAAATTATCGCTTCCTGCTGAGAGTTTATTATGTTCAGAAATTCCTTTGCTTGTATATCTAATTATATTATTTTGACATTTTGTAGTACAAACAAATGGATAAAGTTCATCATCATGTATTAAAGATTCAATAATACAAAAAACTTTATATTGTATTCCATTTCTATCTATGTAAACTTTATTAAGTTCTAGTTTCATTTTTCAATCATCCTTTTCTTCTATCTATTTTTACTATATCACCATATTCTATTGTCATTTTTTATCCTTATTAATTATAGAAATAATTTCATCTAATGATAGTTGTTTTTTCGAAATATTTTTTTATATTAAACACAATTTTTTAATCCATTCAATATCTCATATTGTTTATAAGCCATATTTAAAACATCTTCTCTCGCTTTAAATGATTGCTTTGCATTGAAATCGAGCTGTTCTATGCATTCTTCTATCCATAAATTTTTAACGAATTCTTTTTCGTCTTTGGAATTATGGAATATTTCTTCTAGTTCTTGTTGTTGTAATCCGACGAATTCTAAGAATTCGGATTGAATGTGGATGTTAATCATTTGCTATTTCCTCCAATGTTATTTTGTATTTTTTTGCTTTATAACCTCTTCCAAAAAAAGGAGAATTAGTAGATTCTGTCGCATATTCTATTTTAGATACTTCAGGGAATTCTTCTTGTTTTGACAATATTATTAATTGATCAAATTTTACAGATTTAGATGAAGGATTGTAAGAACGATTGTAAAAATCTTCAATGTATTCACAACCAATATTTTTTATAAATCCAATAAATGCATGTTTTTTGCACTTATTATCAACTCGATAATTAGAGCCTATATATCCATGCAATAGATGCTTTATTTCTGTATCTGAAAGCCTAAACGATAATCTACTATGCCATTTATTTTCATCATCCGGATTTTTGAATATAGACTCAAATCTGAATTCAATTCCGTCATCTATTTTTGGTGTAAATGGAAGTAAGTGAGTTAAATTTTTATAGATAAAATCTTTTAATAAAAATCTCATTCGCTCATTGTGAATATTTTCTAGCTCGTCATCTATTTTGTCGTTCATTTAATTAATCCTCAAATTTAATTTCGAATTCTTTCCCATTTCTTTTTACGAATCCTTTAAATAAAGTGTATTTATTTGAATCTTCGCATTCTTCTTTTAAGATTAATTCATCGTTGTTTTTTATTTTATATAAATTGTTCATAAAATTATCATCTATGGATCCCTTTTTAACATTCAAAGTAATACTTGGCATGGGGTATTGTAATCTGAACATTTCCCAATCTAAATCTTCTTTATTAACTCCATTTTTTTCATCTCTCATATGTTCATTATGAATCTTTTCTAGTTCGTCATCTATTTTATCGTTCATTTTTTCTCCATTAATAATGTTTTAATTTCTTCATAAGATTCTTTTATTCTTATTTCTTTTCTATGTGATATCTCGTCCGTATGATAATCATCATACTCTGTAGCAGAAATTTTTTGAAAATGATTAAATACTAAATATGTATATTTATCAGAAGAATAAACATAACTAATATCTGAAATTTTTATCAAATATTTTGCTTCTGGGTAATAGCCAGTTACTTCAAAAAATTTCATTTAATTCTTTCTCCTATAATTATAATTGTCATGATTTAATTAAACCTCCTATAAACTTCATAATTACAAGCGCCGATTTTCATTATTTTAAATCCTTGATCAAGCAGTAGCTCTGCTACCTCTTTGTCTATTAAAACATCAAATAATTGAGCTTCTAGATTATTTTCGAACATTGATATGATTTGACTAAAATTCATGATATATCTCCTTTGTTACTATATAATATATATATTATTAATCTAAAATTTTTACATCAAAATCTTCATGTTCATGAAAATATTCTTTTAAGATTCCTTTTTGTATTTGGAAAATGAGAGGAATTCGGTCGATAGTTATATTATGACTATCAGAAGAATTTTTAAATTTTACTTTCTCTCCAAGTTCTGCACCCCAATACTCACAATCAGATGACGGATGTTTTTTTACAATTGTATAACCACAAAATACAACTGCGTTTTCACGCAAATTTGGTGTTTTTTTGATAACTAATTCGACATTTACATATTCTGAGTTAAATATTTCATCGATTTTTTTAACTTCATCAGAATATTTTACGTGAAATACCCATCTCCATCCTTCCTCTGAAATTATACAATTTAATTTATTTACTTCTTCTTCTAGAAGAGAATTACGACGTCCAAATCCATATTCATATTCTCTAAAACGAAGAATTACTCTTTTACTGTTATCTATTATATGCCCGTTAATTAATGAATTTCTTATTAAAAATGTTGGTCTTCTTGCTTCAAGCATAACGCAAATCCTTTTATTATAAAATTTTAACTTTACATTTATTACCAAGTGCAATCAGAAGCTCTTATACGATCAAAATCTTCCGGTAAATTTTTACGTTTTACTTTTAAAATTTGTGTTTCTTCAATACCTTGAAAATGTCTAAATTCACGGCATTCTTCTTGTGCACCCTCTGTCCAATCGAAACATCTTTTCGAAAGGACTTCACCAGTTTTCTTATTTGCTGCGATATACCAAATTTGTTCTTGTTTATTTTTGTCCATAAAAAATATCCTTCTTGTTTTAAAGAGCATTATTGCTCTCTGTTTACAAAATAAATCATATGAACTATTTTGTAAAGAAAAATAAATCATATGAACTAAAATATTTTTTATCATTGAAAAATAAGGATAATTTTATAAAGAGGGGGGGCTGGGGAGTCAAAAACTTGCAGGCTTGCGTCAAAATTGATACTCTGAGCTGTTCATACGATCTGTGTCTCCGCCCATCTACATAGTTGCAGATGGGTTTTTATTTTCCCAGCTTAAAATAATTCCTGAGTTTTATCTGCTTCGATTGCCGCTTGAGCTGAGGCTTCTACCGGCGCTACAGGCGCTTCTTTTTTCAAGTCCTGGGCAAATGTAGAGTAAACTCCTTTTTGCCCCTGGACGCTGAAAATTAGACCTGATCTTGATAATTTGTATAGACGCGCTGTGAGAGAGTTCCTCGTCGTCATTTTGCCGGTTTTTTTGAACAAACGCACAATAAGTTGATCTAGAGTCGCGTATCCCTTGTTCTCATTGATGATGTCTAAAATATCGCTGTCAGATTTTTCCTTGGAAAATTCTTTAAGCTCTTTTAGCTGTTCCTCGGGCAAGCCTTCCATTTCTTCTTTTCTCAACATCAAGAGTCCCATAAAATTATCGTTCGATGCGGCGCGATCTTCAAATTCTTTGATTTTCTCTTTTAGTCTGCTATTTTCTGTTTCTAAAACATTTAGTTCTGCTTGCAAACAGATTACAGAATTATTAATCTCAAAAAACTTTTCATGCAGTTTTTTATGAGATTCTCTTATATGTAACTCCATAGTCGAATCATTAGCTATTTTATGATGCAATGCGAGCTGCTCATTGATATTTGTTAACAAATTGCTTAAAACTTCCATTTTTTCTCCAAATAACGTTTAAAATAAGAAAGACCCTCAATCTCATTTGAGATTTATTGCGATTTAATTTATTTTTGTCAAATTATTTTTATGGAAAATAAAGGTGCCGGTATACGCCCGGCAACGCTCTATGCCTTCTTTCAGCTACTTTATAAGGCAGCTTGGCTCTATGAGTTAGAGCTGATTCTTCAGTCATATTGGATTGCTTTCTATCCACAAGTCAAGCGCTATATTATAATTAATAAAGCAATATTATTAATTATAATATCTATAATTAATTTACTATAATTTAGGAAGAAATGCAAATAAAAAATGCCGGTCTTTCCGGCTAGCATGTGCCGCGTGGGGAGCACAAACCCCCGACATTCGCTAGGGCATTAAAAATTTAACACCGTCGGTGAGCAAGTCAAACTATTTGGTGATGTGATGGATAAAAGGTGCCTACCGTTTTTCATATTCGAGATATGCTCTCCAATAGTAGGCGCTAGAGAGTCGGTCTTTCCCGGCTGTCATGTAAAATTTAACACAGAAACTAGTTACTATGCAATTTGCATACCATGCAAAAATTCTCGGCGCCATACCAACTATTAGTACGTTGTCTACGTATTGTTAAAAAAATGACTAATCTGTCAAAAGAAACTGGGATTAGCAAATCGACTCTTACTCTTATTTCACGAGTAAAAGGCAGATATGATGGATGCATGTCTACTCGCATGCGACTTGAGGCTTTTCTCGAAGAAGTTTCAGAACCAATTAAAAAGTTACCAAGAAAAAATATCACATAATTATATGTTATGTGATATTTTAATATTTTTACTCTGATTGGTATTCAGCGTGCAAAATTTGGCTTTTTTTAGGCGATTTTGGAATAGGAGAACATCGAGGATAGATTTTGCATAGGACAGATTATTTTCGTCGATTATAAGTCAAATTAGAGAGTTTATTAATTTGTTAATTATTTGAAAATAATAAAAATTCGTCTTTAGTGCATGAAGTTCTCATTTATCTAAGTCCTCTTCAATTATTTCTACGATATCAAACTGAGAAATGTCATTGGTAGAATTAAATTTACCATTCGGAAAATAAGAACCTGCAAATGATCCATCCAAAAATTTTAAGGATACTGGCGTGATTGAATCTAGATTAACAGACATAACTATTAAACATTCGCCATTACGTAGTTTAATTTTTTGACCAACTTCAAATTTCATTCCTCATTCCTTTCATCATTTGATCCCCACGCCTCTTCTTGATTAATTTGTAATGATTTATTAACCCACATCCAAGATTGTTCTATGTTCATTAAAGCAATTTCAGCTTCAGGATTTCTTCCTAAGATGTGGTGTACTTTTTTTAATAAATTTTTATAATCTTCTTGAAGAAAAGAAAGCATACGCATTGATTTTTTGTTAAGTAAAATATTATTTAATCTATCTTCTATTTGTTTCATTCCTCAACCCTTTCAAATAACTCCCAATCATCTGCATCTATCACATCTTCTTCCATCTCTATATGATAAGTATTTCCTCCATTGTCATCAAAATAATGTTCTTCCCATAAAATCCAAAATCCTTTTTTCCAGCTTCTTCTTCTTACTTTTTTATATTCCCTGATATAAGGCAATATCTCTTCAAACCTCATTTTTTCTCCAATCTACAGTTTTTAAAATTATTAATTTTTTTAAAAATAGGTCGTTCCCAAGGGTTTTTAACTTCTAAAAATATAAAATTTCCAGTAATATTATTTTCTTCGATATACTTTCTATAAATAGATTCATAATAATCATAACATTTTTTATCATTTTTTAATATAGTAATAAAATTAAAAATATGTTCTATTGAATTCATTAAATCTTCTATCGTCCCATGAAAAGAAGGAATATCGTCTTCATTTAAGTATATCATTCTATGAACAAGAAGAGAGATAAACTCATATTTATCAATAGTATAAAAACCCTGAGTTTGATCAAAATTTTCAAAAATACTAATCTCATAATATGGTTTAATTTGTTTTTTAAACCCATACCCATATATACATCTGATTATGAAGCTTTTAAATTCTTCTTGTCGTATAGTAGAAATTTTAGAAGATTTACTTACAAAAAATCTCATTGCTTTTTTGTAAAATAATTTAAAAAATCTCATCTTTTCTCCAATTCATTGTCAGAAACATTATGTTCTTCTATCGTATAACGAAGACTTTGTGAAAACATACCTTTTTGTCTTTTGCAGTAGTTTTCTGCTAATTCTTTGGTTTTAAAAACCTTTTCTACGTTATATTGGTCTCCAAATCCATGAGTCATCACGATATATACTTTCTTTTTTCTTTCTTTAATTTTATTCAATTCATCTGCGGTATACCATTTATCGTCTATTTTTCTTTCGTATAGTTCAATGTGACCTTCTAAATAATTCTTATGAAATCCAATAAAATTATTTGGGTTCTCAATAATACAATATCCATAAATCGATTTTACAATAAATATTTCTCCACTTTTGCCAAGTAACTCATTCTTATTAAGCTCGCCATTAAGCTCGCCATATACATCATGTTTTAATCTTACTCTATCACCAACCTTAAATTTCACGTTTAACCCCCCAAATATTTTCTAGCATAAAAACCATTCTAATTATTGAATATGCTGTGTCTGAATAGTCATTTTTGTCTCTTATTGTCTGCAATATGTTCATTGGCAAGCCTAATTTTCTAGCAACATAGGTTAATTTTATACATTCATTATCAAGACGTATAAAAAAATTACTCATTGATTTCTCACGAATATATATTTTTGCTTTTTCTAATATTTCTGAATTTCTGTTTTCAAAATCTCCGATTTCACTACATTGTAAGCATTTATTTGATGTGATATTAATAACTAGAGTTGGTAATAAAATAGCGTGAGAAAAAATATCATTTTCCATGACTTTTTTAATTTCTTTAGTTTCTATTGAAGTGGAACCGCAGCATGGGCATATCATATTTTTTTCCTCCTAAATTCAAGTAAAAAATTTCCGGGTCCAATCTCTTTTTGGGTTTTTGATAGGAACCATTCAGTGCCATCATTTTGCCGGGAACAAAATGGTTTATGTTTTCTTTGATTAAGACCATATAAAGTGACTTTTCCATTCAATGATAATGATAAATATATTATTTCATAATTTTTCTTTCCTAACCATATAAAGAAAAATAATAGCAAAAAATAAAATATAATAATAAATATATTAAGATAAAAAATCATGTTCTATCCTTTCATCTAAGTGTTTAAAATTATCAATCTCAATTCTTCTTTTTCTTAACTGATTTTCAGAATAGTAGAATGGGTCCTTGTAGTGGATATTACCTATCATTATTCTTGCTAAATCATACCAACGCTTATTTACTAGACATACGATGAAGGGAACTGTTTTTATGCACTGAGATCCCTCATTATAAGCAAAAACACACATAGATTCATAAATTTCATTCCGAACACGATGCCTCCGGCAAAAATCCTCAACATCAGGATAGACTTTTTTGAAAAGCTTTTTTTTGGTCCAATCTAAGGCTTGTTGCTCTGTACATGTGTCATGCTCGCGAATAATGGCTCCATTTGGATAATATTGAACGAGATTGATGCCGATGCACATCAACCCATCCGGGTCCTTGAAACTCTCCAATTTGACCCCTTCAGACTGTTTTTTGAGGAGTTCTATGATTTTGTCTTCGCTATTCATCATCAATTCCCAATGTATTTTTTAATAAAATTTCTATAGACGATAAATATTTTATTATTGTATCTTTTAAATACAAAGGGTCTATAGAATTTTTTACTCTATATTGCAAAAACTCATATTTTGTTATTGCATAATTAAGATCATTTATTTTTAATTGTATTATTTCTACAAATTTATTTTTTGCTTCATCAATAGAATCAAAACAAAATTTTTCATTAATAGCAAGCGAATGTTTATCAACAAAATAAAATTCTTCTTTTTTAATAAAAAATTTTTCTGATATATTTAAGAAATCTGGATCAATAACATATTTTTTTATAATTTCATTCTGTTCGCGATCAAAATCGGTAAAGTTCATTGTTTTATATTCTCCTGAAATTCTTTGACATTTGTCACATCGCAGTCTTTATTCTCAAAATTATCATCTTCAATTTGCGGGTTATATCCAATTTGTCTTAATTGTTTTAAATTAAAATCGCTAACTTTATTCCAAGCTTCTTCTTCTCCCTCTGCTTCAATTACACAAGAGCACAATACGGGTACAGTAAATTCAACAAAAAATTTCATAGACAAACCTCAATATAGCTTTCTTTTCTTACGTAAGTTTATATTAAATAATAATAATATAAACAATGAAGTTGCGAATAATAACATGGATAAACCATATAAAATATCTATAAAATTCATTTTTATCCTCCTAGTTTAAGTTATTTTTAAATTCTAATTGTTCTGATTGTACCGGAAGAATTCCTATATTTAACCTACTAACATTTGCAAGTCCTACAATTATTCGGCCAATATTGCTTATAGTTTCTTCGTATTCATCATTTTGTATTTTTCGACGAGAATGTTCTATAAGATTTTCTATGACATTTCCTATTAAATGTTGATCGTCTGTCTTTAAATCTAAAAGTTTGTGTTTGTATTCAGTCACCTATTTTTTCCTCTGTAAAATTGTCGCCTACTAATTTAATCAAATCATTATCATGTAATTCTACCATATTGACCTTACCGCTTTCTGTTATATGATTACATTTATTTTGACTTTTATTTATAACTATATAGTTAAAATATAAATGAATGGGTAATATAGCCACAACTTTCCACTGTTCACCTTTTGCATCAAAATAAACTTTATTTAATTCAATTTTCATTCGGTAAATTCTGAGCCGACGAAGGAGACTAAATCTTCATCAAAAATTTTATCCGTCGCAGATAATTTTCCGTCACTATAAAGTCTATTATAATCATCATTTTTTTCATTTAACGCTAATACGTGCCCTTCTGAGCTAACACAAACTACTTTCCACTGTTGTCCATCTCTAGCCCTAAATACTAGTCCAACATCGTCTTTCGTAAGCAATTCGCCTTCTGTGTATGATGTTCTCATTTTATTTCTCCAAGCTAAATCTAAAAGTTTATGTTTGTATTCAGACATTCGGTAATTCCTTCTTATCTTCGGTAAAATAGGGGCCGACGAAGGAGACTAGTTCGTAGGTAGAAAATTGAGCTATCCCATGCAGGCTAAAACCCATCATAAGGCTCCCACAATCACTAAGACCAATGAAAGGATAACTTTCTTTATGGAGTAAAAAATTTATTATCCTCCATTTTTTACCATTCTTGCCTTTAAATACTAATCCAATATCTTCTTTTGTGAGTAAATCACCCTCGTTGTATTCTGTTCTCATTTTATTTCTCTCCTATTTTATTTATCAACATACCGAATACATTCGCCATATCTCTTTGATTTTTTAAATATTCATGAAATTTAGAATATAATTCATTATATCTTGTCTCTGAATCATTTAATTTAAAATTAAGGTCAATGATAATTTTGTTGATATATCCAGGGATACATTTAGCTTCGTAATCTTTTATAATTTCATTTTGCTCTTCGATTTTTTGTTTTAGATAGTATATATTATCATCACTCATTTTATTTCTCCAAGTAAATTTATTTTTTCTATTATCTCTTTTGGAGTTTCTTTGACATTAAAAAATGTTCCTGAATCTGGTGTGACAGTTGAATGAGGTTGATCATCACATGCATCAATATAATCAATTATTGATTCTATTTTATCAGGATTTATATAAATTTTACAATCGGTAGGTTGCATAGTTAATTTTATGAATTTCATTTCATTCTCCTTTTACTATATTTTTGTAAACATTATAGACAATTCGTTTCTTTAATTTCTTGTATGACTTCATCAAATGTTTTTTTCATATTTATTTCAATTCTCCATCGCTAAATCCAATAATATCACCGTTGCTTCTTATCATGTATGTGTCCCAATTAATCCTTTTATCAAAACAATAAAAATCACAAGTTAAATTTGTTTCTCCGTATTCTTCCGATAATTTTTTCTTTAAATCATCTAAACTATTTACTTCTATTATTGTCTTCATAGACTCTTCTAAAGAGCCACGGTGATATCGAAATAATGGCATTATATTTCCCTCAATTCATTTTTCTGGAGTGTTAAGTAATATTTCTTGAATTTGTTTTTCAATTTCGTTACGATTATTTCGATCTATTTCGTGGATTATTACCCTAAATATTGATTTAGAATCATACTCATGATTAAATCTTCCCAATACATTAAGTAGGCATTTGTCTAATTTATATAAGGATAATTCTTTTTTATATTTTTGATATTCTCCTGAATGATTTTTTATAAATGAATATAAAGCATTTTCACTTATATTTTCAAAATCATTTAAATTTATTTGTCTATCGAAAAGCAATAACAATAAAGAAGAAATTATTGCCTCTCTCCTATATATTTTCCCAATAAATTCTTCTTCTGTAGGTTTAATTTTCATATCTCCCTCAATTCGTTATTGGCAATAAAATTTGGATTGTGTTTTAAGCAGTAGTTGTAATCATCGCAAGCTTTGTCAAATTCAAATCTTCCCTCATCAATGCGTTCTTGACTCAATTTAATTGGAAAAACAGCATAGGGAGGCTCACTTCTTACAAATAAAATGTAATAAGAATTACATCCGAAAACATTTGAATAACAAGCGGCTTGAAAAAGATATCGATATTTTCTCATTGCCCTTAAAATTTCATAATCGTTATTTTTGACGGTAGTAGTCTTCAAATCAGCGATAAACATATGGCCCTGGGTATCCAACTGGCATTTAAAATCGATATCTTTGTAATTAAAATGGTGAACTTTCTCGAAATGTCTTGATGCAGAAAGAATGTGCCGCGTATCGTCATTTTTAAACGCTGCTTCAGCCATCCGCTTTGCTTGCTCGTGCTCCTCTTCTGTAAGAATGAGATAGTCTTTAGGATTTGTGAGGACTTTGGCGTATTTTGAGCCCATTTCGAAGATGAAATCTTTTTCTTGGCTATCGACTTCATAGAAGCGGCCTTTCTCTTGTTTTTTGACCTTTTTCTCAGTCACAGGGAAATAATCTGGCCCCCATCCCTGCATCATGAGTTTGAAGATTTTCCCTTCCCGCGAATTGCCGTCGAATTTGGGCACTGTAGCGATTACATCGGCCCGGTGAGGTTCTAGTATCAACACATGCACAGCCGAGCCTAAATTTTGCGAATCTGAAGGCTTTTTAGGATTATCGATGGCATATTTGAACTCTTCTACGCCGTCCAGAATAAGTTTGAGTTTAGACTGTGACATGCGAGGATCGGCGTGGTATTCTTTACTAAGCATTTGGCATTCCTTTCATCATAATCTCAAGTTCTTCCTGTTGTTTATATTCTTGTTCTCTTTTAAATAAATTTTTGTCGTGCTCTTCTAATATTGCGAAAATCATATCAAAATTAAGTTCTGTTCCCATACAAAAATCAAATGATCGATAAATTGAATCTTCTCTTTGAATAAATGAATCTTTTCTTTTTTCAAGGAATTTCTTCATTTCTAAATAAAAATCATCTATAATATCATTAAGCAGAGCTCTTTGTGCTCGAAGAATTTTTTCTCTTTCGGCGTGGTATTCTTTACTCAGCATCTTCATTTTCCTTTATATCTTCTTCTGTTGTACTAATAAGATGCAAACTTTTTATAGGCTCCCAGTATCTATCTTCTTCTTCAAATGGAGCGCCATCGGGTCTAGATTCTTCAGAGTAAACCGGCTCACCTATCGGTCCTGAAATAATATTTCCATTTCTTGCAACCCACATTGCTTCTATTTTCGATCTTGGTTCACCATCCCAAACATGCCAAACTTCTTTTTCTTGATCTACTGTGTTCAAGAATTTTATGATGTCTTTTACTTTCATTATTTAACTCCAATAATTGATACAGGTGGATCAATAGTAGTTTTTTGGTCATGGATTTTATCCCCAAAAATATCATGAAGTATCAATGTACAATCAAAATCTCTTATTATTTTTCTAAATGTAGATGTTTTAAATCCTCTTGATTTAAATAATATAATAATTTCATGCAATATTTGTTGTGATATTTCTACTTGTACATCTGATGGTAAACTATAAAATAGTTCTGATAATTCCTTAAATTCTTCCTCAGTTACATTTTTTTCTTTAATATCAGCATTAATTAAAATATGTTTGGCTAAATATTCTTCATTTATCATTCTTCATTCCTCATTTTTTTATAATTTTTACGCAAAATTGAAATTATTTCTTTATTATGATAAACATAATAAAAACTTCTATCATCTTCCGACATAGAATCGAATATATTATCAATTTTATTGTATGTTTCGTCATTTATTAAAGCCACTCTTGATAATTTTTTATCTATAGTAGATAATAGTAATTTATATTTATCCTGTTCTTTAGCCTTAATTATATTATATCTTGTTAATAATAAATCTATAAAACCATAGATAGTTCCTTGCCTTTCAATATGTTTACAAAGTTCTAAATATTCTATAGAATTTTCATCTTTATATTTTTCAAACATTATCACCTCTTTTTTCTTCAAAAATTTTCTCTAATATTTTATATATTTTCAATACCATTTTCCTTTTCTTTCTCAATCATTATTTCCCATACTTTCTCGATAAAATTTTTGAAATTGCCGCAATTCTATTTCACATATTTCCATGGCTTTTTCAAATCTATTTATTAAAGATTCTAAGCGAATAATTTCTATTTTATGTTTTTCTACGGCATTCTTCATTGTTCTTAAATCTATTAAATATTTATGTTGTTTTTCTAAAAATTCCCATTCTTTCATTTATTTTCCTTTTCTTTCTCAATCATTTTATCATGAGATTTTAGCCAATGTTTCATCATATGTGTCATTTCATCAACGGTCATACCAATTCTAGACAAATTATGCATTATATTTATTATACATTTTGTATGTATTGCTATCTTTTCTTCGATAGAAATTTCATTGTATAAATTTATTCTTTCTAAATATTCTTCGTTTGACAATGGTTTAGTGTCTCTTAATAGAACATAATCTTGATTATTCATATTTATAACCCGATCTTAAATTTTTTGAATCTTTTTTCTGAATTTTTATAGATAAATTTATTAAATTTATCTATCTTTATTGTATCTTTTTCTTGACAAAAAACAGCGTAATCGCAACATATTTTTATATTAAATATTATATAATATATTTGTTCATGAGTGAGTTCTTGTGGTCTTAATAAATCTACAAATTTCATACTTAACTCATTTATTTTTTCTTTATCTATTTTAGAAGTCATTATATCTCCCATTTAAATTTTTTAGTCAAAATCTTTAATTTTGAGCATATTTTATCGTAAAATTCTTTGGTTATAAATATTGAATTGTTTTTATCTTTTCTTATGATTAGCTCTTGCTTCGCTCGATTTTTTAAGCGTATTTCCTGTAATAAATTAGTAAAGGCAATCTGTTCGTCCATAATCATCGATTTCTCCTAATATTTTTTTTGTTATTTAAACCATTTTTCGTTGAATTCTTTTTCTAAAATATCAATTACATAATTTCCTATCTTATTAACTGTAGGAATATCTATAGTTAAATCAAATCCATTAGTTTTTTTTGTCAACATCTGTGCTAGATGATTTTTAAATTTATCAATCATCTTCCGTTCAGTTTCCTGCATTGCTTTAAGTTTTATGTTTAATTCATAATCAATTAATATTGTTTCAACAACGCCACAATTTTTGCTCATTTCTTCATCAGATAACATATTGATTCCTCCTATTTTTTAATGTTTAGTTATTTTTTCTTCTTTTTTTTTAAATATATCGGTATTTATTGATAATGATAAATTATCAATAATATTTATTAAAACAGGCCTAAATTCTTTAACCTGTATGCTATATTGTATAAGCACTGTAGTTAAAATTTTTGAAAGAGATTCCAAATCTATACCATAATTACATAAGATAGGCTGCATAATTTTTGTAAAAAATTCATATTCTTCTGCTGCTTTTTTTTCTAAATCAAGAGATTTGAATTTATAACATCTTTTTTCAATTTCTTCTTCTGCGGGTGTATTATATTTTGATAAAAATGAAGTTAATTCATTTTTAAATTTCATTTGTTCATCAGATAGCATCTTGTCTCCCTATCAATTAATTTAAAATACTTAAACTTACCTTTTGTTAATAACTGTATCTTCAATGCATGCTTTAATTGCATGCTGTATTTTCCATTTACCCATTTCGAAACTAAATCTCTACTCACATCGAGTACTCTAGATAGCTCAGACTGGGATCCAAAATAATCAACTACTTTTATTAAATACTCACGATTATCAGTCATTTATTTTTCACATATTCATAGAATGATTTAGACAAATCCAAATCAATCGTTTTTTCTGTCGGATTTTTTGTAAGAACTCCTCGGCAAATTTCTTTTATAACATTTTCATCTTTTAAATTGTAATGTATCTCCGCAATTGAAAGAGCTTTTTGATAGATAATTTTCTTATCTTCTGGCGATTCTCCAAATTTTTGTTCAAAAACATCTTGTACTGGTGTATCAATAACCGCTCCTTCGTCGTACATATTTTCTATTTTTTGTATTTGTGGTAATTCTGGTTTTTGTTTTACGGCAGGAGAATTAAAATCTTCGACTTCATCTGGAGTATAAAAATTACCTGTGCTTCCCGGATAAACCATGCGTGCGCCTTCGCTTATTACGCGCGCACGAAGCATGTTTCTTGGCCACTTCTTCCAATTATCTTTTCCTGCCAAACCTGCATTTTTAGCACGATTCATGTCCCATTCGATTGTCACTTTCCCGCCGACAGGATGGGAAAATGTGCCAGAAACTTTTTCATCATTGTATTCGTGCCATTCGACTTTGCCGCCAGCTTTTTGAAAACGGGAGAGAATTGATTCGGCTGTGAGTGCTGGTTTGCCTTGAATGATGTTGTACTGCATTGCAGCGCTTGCAGGATGCATTCCTTCCGCTTGCGCTATTGCCATCAGTGCAAATGCTTGCTCTTTAGTTTTGAGTCCGAAAAGTCCAGACGTTGCGATTGCGTGCGCTAATTTTTCCATTTCTGAAAATGTGATGACTGGTACTAATTGATTCTCTGACTTCTCTGACATTTGTTTTGTCCCTCTTTGAGAGCGAAATTGCTCTCTCATCACTGTAAACAAATGTTTACATGTTGTCAATTTTTTTCTACAAAATATTTTGAAGAGGGTTTTTCCCGCAGATTTAGCGGGTATTATTGAATTTCGCTTAAATTGCCAAATTTCGTCAGTTTACCGCCATGCCAATACATTGACTTCAACCAACTCTAAAAAATTCAAAATTCGGCAAATATGGACTGTTTTTCGACAAATAGTTCATCGTACGAGCATCTCAGAATCGCAGTCGCTCTCAATTCGAGATATTTGTCGATTCCCATCACTGCGATTTCGCGCAGCATGCTATTTTTTTGAATTTTTGAATTGATAGAATCATAAAATTTTTTGAGTCGAATCGGAAAATCTTCAATTTTGACAAGCTCAGTGTCTACTTTGCTTAAATTATTTGCATACATCATATTTTCCTCTAGCTGATTTAAAATTTCTACGCCTAAATTTTCATTCGCTCTATTGATTTTTTCTTCTTGCTCAGAGATAGTGCCCGCGGAAATAGATGTCTCATTAACGATTGTAGTTATCTGAAGATTTGCGTCTGTTTCCGCCATCTTCTTAGCAACTACGCGAACATCTATCCCCTTCTCATCCAAATTTTCAAAGAATATCTTAACTTTATCAAGACCATAACCTGTAGTTATTGGCGTGATTAAATCTGGGATGTCGTCTCTGGGGAACGGTCGAGCTATTCTGCGTTTCACCGCGCTCAAATGCGCTTCGAACGCTTTGTTAAAAATCGTCTCACGTTTTTCCTCGTCTGATTTCTCATCCCAGGTTTTCATTTTGCTTTTTGCCGGCGGTCGACATCGTTTCACTGCTGTTGCTCGCTGCTGCACAGCAGCATTAGAAGGATCTAATACAGGAGTATTTAATACAGGATATTTGTGTGATCCACGATCACTACCCCTAGTGATCGTGGATCCATACCCTAGTGATCCTAGATCACTAGGCTGGTGCTTCTGGATCATGCCCAACATGTATTCATTAAATATTTTAGACGTAAGGCAATAATGATTCGCATATGATTTTCTTTGCTCCTCTGCACTGACTATTTGCTTTAAAATATAGCCTTTTTCAATCAATCCTGGCACAGCATTCCCTTTTCTAATTGTCCCATTCAAAATTGAGCTGATTGTGCGCCGGTCAACAGACATTTTATCTGCTAATGAATTGAGAGAGATAAATCGATATTGATTTTCAAAACTCATCGTATAGTTCATTTCTGATGCTAAAATTAACATTAAATGCTTTTCCATGTGATTTAGTGTTTTTGATTCATGGATAGCATTCAGAGACCGGCCGCCTCCGGTTTTTGCGTTCGTTATTTTATCTGCTATTTCGGAAGGGATCATAGCGAGTTGTTGATAAATTGTATTTTTTGAATCCATTAAATTCTCCTATTGACAGATTTCGGTGGAAATGATTTATATGGATTGTCTAGTGCCCCTTCCCTGGGGGCGCCCTCATAAATCAAATCTTAAAATCCTAAAATTGTTTGTTCCCCTTGACATAACGAAAACACTGTGTTTCCATTACTACTGGGAAAACTGTTCGTCCAAGATCAAGATCCCCTTGAAGTATAGCTCCCGCTCTCACGCGCGGGGGTCTTTTTTTTATCTGCCATTCTAAGATTACCTTTTCTTTAAAATTCACTGAACTGAACCATCAGACTACATTATTTTTGGCTGCCCGTCTTAAATATTTTGAAAAATCTTGTTGAAATGATATGGTAATTTTAAGTAGCTCTTTTTTTAAGATGCTTTTTTGATTTTTTGATATAGATCCAAAATTGTTTTATCGAATTACAAAATAATTATTTTGACGGCATTTTCAGAATAATTTATCTCATTTTGAGACCATATGAAAAACATAAATAAAATAAAGAAAAAAATAGAAGAAGAGCAAAAGGAAAAAGAAGAATTAAAATCTTATCGACAATTCGAAGAAGAAATGGGAATTTTTGATAGAATAATTATTGTTGCTCTTCCCATTATACTGTTTATATTATTTTCATTAATTATGTTTAAAGTTATTTACAACTATTTAGAGAAATAGGGTAATTTTTTGTATAAAAATAGAATCAGCAAATATTGTAATGATAAAAGAAATCCTAAAAGAGGACAAAAAGGTTTTTTACCAGATTTACAAGAATGGGCAAAAGCATGCGAAGAATATTGCTATGATAAGCAAATAGTAAAGCATTTTGATATCTGTAATGAAACATTTTACAAATTTTTAGACAGACAAAGATACGAAGAAGAGCATGGGAGAAAAGCAGAATTCCTAGAAGCTTATAAAAATGGTAAGAATAAAAGTAGATTAGAAGCTATACAATTATTAAAACAATCTGCAAGAAAAAAAGACGAAGCAGCAACCATAATTTTCTACGCAAAAACATTTGGAAATTTAATTGAATCAAAAGATTTAAAAGACCTTAAAATGAAAAAGAAAGAATTCGCCCTAAAACAAAAGGAATTCTTGACAAAATTAGCGGAGAAATTTGAGCTTGATTTTGAACAATTGAAAGAGTTTGCTACGAAATTCTTTAAAGACGCTAAAGTGGATGATATATAAATGAACAGTTATGATGAACAATATTATTTCTTAAAATACAATGAGGAAGAAAAAAAAATACACGATAAAGCATTTCTTTCTGCTGTAGAAAAATATAAAATACCAAGAGAAACTAGCTGGATTGAAACAGATATTGTCTGCAAAGATTGCGATTATAACATAGTTGTATGTCAAACTTCTGAACCAGGTACGGATTACTGGTATTATTGTTCTAATAAATCATGTAAAAATCATAAGTATGGAGAACAATTAGGAGATCAAGAAGAATGTTCATTTGCTAAAGATGCGAAGGTTGATGATATATGAAAGTTTATTTAATTTCCACATATTATTTTGCACCTTTAATTTTTAGGACAAAAGAATTGGCTGAAAAGTATTGTGATTTAAAATACAAGAATGACGATAAACAAAATAAATATATTAAGTCATATATTGAAGAAGTTGAAATTATAGAAGAATTAGAGGAAGAATAAATGCCAAAATTAATAATAGACAACGACGAAAGAATTTACACACAAAGAAATTGCGATAAATCTTACATAGATGGGTTGAAAAGAGCGCAGGAATTAATAGAAAATTCGAAGCTAGAGCGGTGTCCAACAATAGACATATTATACACATCGCTATTGATAGAAAATGAAATATCTCGGATTAAAATTGAAGATATGGAAGAAAAAATAGAAATTTTGCAGGCTAAAATAGTTAGGTATGAAAAAGGATAATAACAATGAAAATTAATGAAGAAAATTGCGAAAAAGAGAAAATAGATAGTCCATATTTAGATGCTTTAGATAACGTTTTAAAAGAGGTAGACGATACTTTTTCTGATAATGAATTCGAAAAACATATTTTAATTGCAAAAATTTTAAAGTTGAAAATTAAATTCTATGAAAATTATCATGCTATTCCTGTGCTACAAATGAGAGAAGATCCAGAATTGTTGGAAAAATTAAAAAAATTAGATAAAGATAAACCGGATATATTGGATAGACTTAAATCTATAGGATTATTGTGATTTTAAATAAGAGCCCCATATGGGTTGCATCAGTGGAATATTATAAATGACCAGAGAAGACAACAAGAAAAAAATCCAAATACTGATTAAAAAACTCAGTGACATAGGAGTGGGATTTAATCATATCCCATTTAATGTTCTTGATAAACGGGATGGTAGTATGGTGATTGTTGATTTTGCCGGAAATGAATTAGGATGGATAACAGCTCAGGCTTGGGAGGAATTGGGGAATGAGGATAAATAAATGAATTTAGAATTTTGCAGAGGATACCTACAAGCATTGAGAGATATTTCATATAAAAATACAGAATTAGCTACAAAATGCGTTGAAAAATACATGAGCACGGAAGAAAAAGAATTTAAATTTGATTTAGAAAGAGAGGGAACAACAGAAGAAGAACAATTAAAAAGATTTCATGAATTAATAGGAGATAATATAATTAATAATGACAATCTGTTTGTTTTAGATAAAAAGGATAAAGTGGTAAAAACATTAGATGAAGTAAAAAAATTAATAGAATAATATGCTTGCCGAACTAATATATCTTTCCCAACACAAACAAAAAAAAGAAATTGAATACAACGAATATGAACGTAATAAAATTGATGTTCTTTCTCTTGCGCAGCCTGGACCACAGTATCAATTTTTGAGTACACAGGCGGAAATTGCGTTTTATGGGGGGGCAGCAGGTGGGGGGAAATCGTACGCACTTTTGCTTGAACATCTTAAAAACTTCCACAATCCCAAATTCAGAGGTGTTATCTTTCGTAGAAATTCTACGCAGGTTCGTAATCCAGGCGGACTATGGCATGAATCCATGGCTATTTATAAATCATACAAAGGTCATCCGAGAGAAGCTTTTCTTGAATGGATTTTCCCCTCAAAATCAACACTTAAATTCGCTCACCTTGAGCATGAAAAATCTATTTACGATTGGCAGGGTAGTCAAATACCATTTATCGGGTTTGATGAATTGACGCATTTTAGCGAAACTCAATTCACTTATATGCTTTCCCGTAACAGAAGTACCAGCGGCGTAAAGCCGCGTATACGTGCAACATGTAATCCCGATGTGAATTCATGGGTCAGAGAATGGGTAGACTGGTACATAGATGCGAACGGGTTCGCAATTCCCGAAAGATCCGGTGTAATTCGCTGGTTTGTCAGGAAAGACGGAATATTGCATTGGGCAAATTCACGGGATGAATTAATCCAGAAATTTGGAGAAGAAGCGCAGCCAAAATCATTCACCTTCATTTCCGCTAAAATCACAGACAATAAAATTTTGATGGAAAAAGACCCTGCATACATCGCAAATTTGCAAGCTCTTTCGCGCGTAGAGCGCGAGAGACTTCTCGGCGCGAACTGGAATGTAAAAGCGGTCGCAGGCTCTTATTTTCAAGAGCAATGGTTCGAATTTGTCGAGACTATTCCGCACGGCTGGACGCAGAGCGTCCGATATTGGGATAGAGCAGCAACACAGGTAAATGAAGAAAATAAAGATCCTGACTGGACAAGGGGGCTTAAAATGCTCAAATATCCGAACGGCACATATGTTGTCTGCGATTTAAGATCGATTCGGGGTACGCCACTAGAAGTCGAAAGACTCATCAAAAATACAGCATCCTATGACGGCTATGACACCATAATTTATGGCGAAGAAGACCCTGGCGCAGCGGGAAAAGCCGATATTGGCAATTTTACACGCATGCTTGCGGGTTACTATGTGCGCACTGTACGCAATACAAAAGATAAGGAAACACGCGCTAAGCCGGTTTCTGCCCAAAGTGAATTCGGAAATATAAAAATTTTGCGGGCAGCTTGGAATAAAGAATTTTTTAACGAACTCGAAAACTTCCCAGTTGGCGCTCACGATGATATTGTCGACGTATACTCAGGGGCTTTTAATGTTTTATGTGAAGGACAGTCGATTTTAAACGTTTTATAAATTTATAAACGAGATAAACGTGAAAAAAAAATCAGATTTAAAAACTCCATTAGTTAAACCTAATTTAGCATTTAAAAACGGGGAAATAATTCAGAATACAGAACAAATTCAAGACACTCAATTTAAAAACTTTCTTAATTCAAAAGAAGTCAAAATAGAGACTAAAAACATTATTCAAAACGGTCTTGCCGAAGCAATTGGATTTACGCCAGGAGAAAATTATTCTCCTTTTAGCACACAATTAAGTCAAGTAAATACCTTATTTAACAACAATAGATGGTATTTAATTTCGAATATGCGCCAACTTCTATCCGAGATTTATGTCGAAAACGGGTTGGTTCAAACAATAATAGATTTGCCCGTTGATGATGGATTTCGTGGTGGAATAGAAATAAGCTCTAAACAACTCGATGAAGAACAAATAAAACAAATCCAAGTTTCTCTTGATAGAGATGATGATATCAATACGCTTGCGCAAGCAATAAAGTGGAATCGTTTATTTGGGGGCGCTGGAATTGTAATAATTACTGACCAGGATCCAGAAACGCCCCTTGATTTAGATGCATTATCTCCTGATTCTCCTCTTGAATTTCGCGCAGTGGATCTCTGGGAATTATTCTGGGATAAGCTGAATACCGAGGGATATGATCCTGCTATACAAACACAGGATTTTGAGTATTATGATTATTATGCAGTAAAATTGCATAAATCTCGTGTTATGAGATTGAAAGGTCTGACCGCCCCATCTTTTATTCGGCCACGTTTAAGAGGATGGGGATTTTCTGTTGTAGAGCATCTTGTGCGTAGTATAAATCAATATTTAAAAGCAAATAATTTATCATTTGAAGTTTTAGATGAATTTAAAATTGATGTTTATAAAATAGAAGGGCTCACATCTACTTTATTATCGCCAAATGGCCAACAACAAGTCGAAAAAAGAGTCGCATTAACTAACTGGCAAAAGAATTATCAACGCGCAGTTACAATGGATTCTAAAGATGATTATGTGCAAAAACAATTATCTTTTGCTGGTATTTCTGATATTATGCGAGAAATTAGAATGCAAATCGCTTGTGATATGCGGATGCCTTTGACAAAATTATTCGGTATCAGTGCATCTGGATTTAACAGCGGCGAAGATGATATTGAAAATTACAATGCTATGGTAGAAGGACAAGTAAGAAATAAATCTAAATATGACGCTTTAAGAATGATTGAAATAAAATGCCAAAGAGAATTTGGATTTATTCCAACTGATTTAGAAATAACATTTAAGCCTCTGCGAGTGCTTAACAGCGTAGAAGAAGAACAGGTTAAAACATCGAAATTCTCGCGTCTGTCGCAAGCAGCTCAAATGGGACAGATATCATCATTTGAGTTTAGAGATGCATGCAATCGAGATAAATTGCTTGGAATTCAGCTCGACACGAGTACAGATATGTTAAAAATAGGAGGAGGAAATGAATCAGGAGTCATGGATATTATGCCGCAAAGAAATGTTCCAGCGCTTGGCGATAAAGCTGTCGATGACGGTAATCCTGATCCGCGCCGCACAACGGGACCTTCGATTGACGATCCAGGAGCAAATAGAGAGGATACGCGCAAACCGCGTGCCTGGGATTATTCAAAAACATAATTTTAGAAAATGATAATATGGACAAAGAAGAAAAAACAGTAAACTTAGAAGAGGCCATCAAAGCTATGAGAGAAGGAAAAAAAGTTTATCATGTAAATTGGGGTAGTCCCAATAACAGGATACGCAAACATAACAATAATCTTATCGTAGATAAGCCTCATTGTTGGCCTGTAGAAATGAATGGAGAAGAATTTTTTGATAACTCATGGGTAATAATTGAAGAGGAAAATAAATGATAACATGGTCACCTGGAATGTCTTTAGAAGATATAGAAAATAAAGTTGTAGAAAAAGCTTATGATTATTATAGAAAAAATGCGCAACAAACAGCTAACTCTTTAAAAATAAGCTTAGAAAAACTTCAGGAAAAAATAAAAAATTTCGCTATAAAAGAACAAGAAGTTAATGAAGCTCTACAACGCGAAAAAATGCATTATCAGGATTATTTAAGAAGAGCGAGAGGAACTAGATACCCATCTATTCTTCAAAAAGACGTCATGAGAATGCCTTACGAAAAAATAGAACAAGAAAAATTAAAAAAAGAAGAGGAAGAGCGAATACGATTAGAGCAAGAACAATTAAAAATAAAAGAAGAACAAATTCATAAACCTCAAGAAAAAACAGAACCACTACAAAGAAAACCTCAAATTTAATGGATTATATAGAATTAAAACCAATAAAAGAAGAATTATCTTACCAAGAATTAATAAGAAATAAAATACTTAAATTATTTATTGAACAGTTATATAATCCTTTGTTGATTATATTAGAGGAGCCATTAAAAAAAATAAAAACAATAAAAAATAGTAGTTATACAAATTTAGAGAAAGCTTTATATTATGGAAGAGTTTACTACTATCAAGGACAATTTTTCGGTAAATTCAATGCTTTTATATCAAAGGAACTCCAAAAATTAGGCGCAAAATGGGATTCAAAAAATTCATCCTATAGATTAGAAGAATCAAAAATACCGATATTTATACGCGGAATAATTTCCATCGCAAAAAATAACTATGATGTAAAATTGGATAAAATGGATGAAACTCTCTCAAGAATGAATCCTGAAGTTATTTCTGATAAATTGGATATTTCACAAATCCTTGATAAAAATTTGTTCACAATAGAAAAAGATTTTTCAGAATCTATAAAAAACATTACCGTTGAGCCTCAATTAACAGATGAGCAGAGAAAAAAAATTGCTGACGAATGGCAGTCAAATATGCGTTTGTACATCAAAAATTTTACTGAAGAACAGATAAAAGATTTGCGTCAAAAAGTTAGCGATAATGTTTTTTCTGGTATTCGACGCGAAAATTTAATTAAATCATTTCAAGAAAATTATTTGGTAACATACAATAAAGCAAAGTTCTTAGCGCGGCAAGAGACAAACTTGATGATGGCAAAATATAAAGAAACAAAGTATGTCGCCGCCGGAATTCCAGAATATAGATGGGCATGTGTCCACATGCCGCATCAAAAATCTCCTGACGCTATTTACAAGCCAGGAGAAGTCCGATACAGTCACGGAATACTTGAAGGAAAAATTTTTTCTTGGAACGATCCACCGGTAACAACAGCTCCCGATCAACCCCAGCGTCGTAATAACCCTGGGCAAGATTATAATTGTCGTTGTTTTGCTATACCGGTGCTGCGTGTGAAAAAATGATATATTCTGGAGAGTATTTTGACAATAAATGTTCTTTCTTACGCATCGACGAATGTGAGTACAAGCGCATATACTACGCTTGTTAGTTCTACCCCCTCCTTTTCAAAAATTCAGATTTTAGATACATCGGGAAAAATATTAAAACTTGCTATCGGCGCAGTTGGTTCCGAAGTAGATATTTGTTCATGTCCCTTAAGCAGCAGTATTATTGTTCCGATTTATGTACCGGCAGGTCAGAGACTTTCTATAAAAGCAATCGATGCAAATGCAACAACTGGATATAATGTAGTGAGTTTTTTATGATAAATATAAATAACTCATCAGGGGAAATATGGTATGGAATGCATTTTTACCCGGGTGTAGCGGAATATAAAGATGGCGATAAATCTCATAGAATATATTTAAACGAAGACACATTAAGAAAAATGGATTCTTCATTTTGTGGGAAGCCGATTTTCGTTGAGCATGTTGATGAAGTTAATCCTAATCTAGACGAATTAAAAAATGAAACTGATGGATGGGTATACGATAGTTTTTACAATGAAGCTGACGGAAAACATTGGACAAGATTTATTATTGTCAGTGAAAGAGGAAAAAGAGCAGTAAAAAATGGCTATAGATTATCCAATGCTTATAAGCCTAAAATGAACGGAAGAAAGGGAATTTGGAATGGAGTTGACTACGATAATGAAGTTATTGATGGAGAATATGAACATCTCGCTATTGTAAAAAATCCGCGTTATGCAGAATCTGTCATTATGTCGCCCTCTGAATTTAAAGCATATAACGAAAATTTAAAAAATCAATTATCTCGTATTTCAAACTCAAACTCAAAACCACAGGAGAAACCTAAAATGAGAAGTATATTAAATTTCTTTGAGAGAAAGCCAGTCGAAAATTCTATTGATTATGAGAAAATTTGTGTATCTCTTCCAACATCTGGAAGAGAAATGTCGATTTTTCAAATCGTAAATGAAATGGATCAGTTTGAAGAAAAGAAAAAATTAAATGAAGCTTCTCCAGATATGAAAGTTAAATTAACAAACGGAACTACATTTAATGTAGCAGAACTTGTTAAAAAATATGAAAATATGGTCAAGAAAAATGAAGAAATGAAAACTACAAAAGAGCTTTCTATGGAGCCAGAAGGATTAAAAATGGAAAGCGCTGTAGAAAACGAAGATGATGAAGACGAAGATGAAGAAGATGGAGATGAAGATAGAAAAACCAAAAAACCAAAAGATGACGAAATTAAAAATAAAAAAATGAAGAACTCACTTAATATTGGTAAAAACTTTGAAACATTAAAAAATGCTCACTTAAAATATGTAGAAAATGAACAATATATGGATCCTGTGAATGACAGAATTCAAAGAGGAAGAGATCTATTTTAATAATTATTAACTACTAATTAATTTTTTAAGGAGAAAAAATGTCAATTACAGCAGGCGTAATATCGTCGGTCTACACTGGTTCTAATTCAGCGCAATTATCTGCTACTGCCGCAACGGGCGGGACGGCACCCTACACATATCAATGGTATCGTGATACGAGTGGCGCAGGATTTACTCCAAGCGGATCCAATATTTTAACTGGACAAACAGCATTAACACTGAATGATACAAATTTAATTCCAAATACGACTTACTATTATAAAGTTGTTGCGACAGATGCTGTTCCTGCTTCTGTGACATATACAGCTCTTGCTGTGACAACGCTTCCATCTTCATTAAATCCCAACCAATTTGCGCAAAGTGTGCTTGCAGGAAATTTAGATCTATTTTCTGGAACAAGAAATGTATATACAGCACAAATTGATGTCACTCAATTAACTGGATTATATCCTGGTCAACCAGTTAAATTTGTCAATAATGGCAATTCAATTCCAACTGTAGTTGCTGCTGGTACATCTACACCTCACGGATATATTTGTTACGATCAAAAAACACAGGTATTTACATCAGGAATGCGTTGTGAAGTCGCTACAAAAGGAAGCTGCATGTATCTATATTCTACCGCAGCTATTGCTCGTGGAACACAAGTCACGCTTGATCAATATATCCCAAATGGCGTGCATCAGGTTACCGGCAGTTCCGGTTTGCCAATCGTGGGATATGCATTTGATCAGGCAACAGCGTCCGGTCAATTAATGAGAGTTATGTTAGATGCGCCAAGCTTTAAACTAGATAGTTAAAGCTTAATTAATTTTTAAATAAAGGAGAATTTTAAATGTATCAACCGCCTAGAAATCCAAACGCATCGCCAATAATTTATAACAGCACAACAAAAAAGAAAATTATTCTTAATGCTTTTGATCAGCAACAAGCGAATCATTCTCAATCATTAATGAATAGTTTGGGATATGAAATTAACATCACTTCTCTTACTGCTATAGCGAGAAGAATAACAGAACAAAAGTTTTTCCAAATTCGACCTTCTGATTATATTCCTGTGCGTGCCGGAGAAGGCGCATGGTCTTCAAATATTGTGACATATCGTTCATTTGATGTTGCGGCGGAATTTGAGACGGGCGTAGTCAACTTAGGCGCAAATAGTACTCGACTTGCTGAAGCAAATACAGCCGTAGATTCTGTTCCAGTGCAAGTTTTTGATTGGGGTAAAAGCATTGGCTGGAGTATTCCTCAGCTTCAAAAAGCGGCGAGATCAGGAAACTGGGATCTTGTAACATCTCTAGAAAAAGCACGTAAACGCAACTGGGACTTGGGTATCCAAGCAATTGCATTTTTAGGCATGGGAAATGGCTCAAATTCGCAATGTCTCGGTCTATTAAATCAGCAGGGAATTACGACACAAGCAACTCCATCATTTTTATCGAAACCGATTTCAAAAATGACTACTGCTGAGCTGAAAACATTTACTCAAACTATTGTTGAGCAATATCGTAGCAACTGTCAAAGAACGACATTTCCAACACATTTTGTGATTCCTGAAAGCGATTATAACGGTATTGCATCCACTGCTTCTCCAGACTTCCCAATCAAAAGTACACTCGAATTACTTCAAGAAACTTTCCGTACAATCTGCATGAATCCTGATTTTAGAATACTACCATTAGCGTACGCAGATGGGGCTTATGGAATATATAAAAACCTTCCTGTAAACCAACAACTTCAAATTTATACCTTGTATAGAAGCGATGAAGAGTCATTGAGAATGGATATTCCAGTACCCTATACAACTACCGTACCAAATTCCACCGATAACTATACCCTACAGAACGTAGGATATGGCGAATATACGGGCGTGATGGCTTACCGTCCGTTAGAAATGATGTATTTCACATTTCCAACTACTAGCGCCTGATTAGGAGAATTTGTGCCATATTCAAATCCGACAGTAGCTGATTTTAAAAACTATTTTGTTCGTGATTTTCCTTATGGCACAGACCCTTCTACCGGTGTTTTAGATTCTGATATTGTCAAAGCATTTGGGCAGGTGAATTTCGCGATTAATAAAGAATTGTTCTCTAATCAAGAAAACTACACGCTTGGATATTTGTGGTTAACTGCTCACTATTTAGTAGTAG
>Ga0163163_10000336_pt1 | contig 45265 bp, 40 predicted proteins | sample S65metaG_FD_119766 | JGI IMG/M metagenome (GOLD analysis project Ga0163163, IMG submission 119766) | Switchgrass rhizosphere microbial communities from Kellogg Biological Station, Michigan, USA - S6-5 metaG | ecosystem: Host-associated > Plants > Roots > Rhizosphere > Soil | place: USA... | reverse complement strand
GTGAAGAAACCAAACTCGACAAAATGGTTTCCGCTTCCGCTGGTGCCCAGTTGTGACCATGCTCGATCCTTATTCTGTTTGGTAACCGGGCTAACGTTCCAATCCACGTCCATCACTTCGTGTTGTCGGCGCTGTTTGAAAGTAGCGCCGACCCCAAAACGCGTCTCAGCTTCAATTGCGCGCGTGAGGCGGTCCTGGTGCCGTTCCAAATCCCTCGCTGGCAAATCGAGAACGGTCATTTTCATCCGGCAAGCAATGTCCACACCCACAGCGTAAGGAATAACCGCGTTTTCAGTCGCCAGGACACCGCCGATAGGCAGCCCGTAGCCGACGTGGGCGTCGGGCATCAGAGCGCCCGCTACCGCGACCGGCAGGAGGCACGCCCGTTCCATCTGCATTACGGCCTCGTGTTCGAGTCCTTCACCCCACTGGCGGTATTTCACCGGCTCGCTACGGGGCGGTGGTGGTGCGTTGAGCAGCGCCTTTGCTAATTCACCTCTGAGGTCATCGTCGCGAAAGCTGGCCGGGTTGGCCTTGATCGATTTTACTTCTTCCTCCAGCCGGGTTTTGTCGCCACCGGCAAGAATGAAATTTCTGACAAAATCGTTCGCCCGCCGCGTTGCTTCGCCTAACGGTATGCCGAGGCGTATAAAATCTTTCGTGTTCATAACAGTTAATGGAAATACATATTACTCTCTTGTTTTCACCTTAAGGTGATTTCGATCCAGGGTTCGTAAATGGCCTGGCTCGCTCCAGGCGCGAGCCAACCCAGTTGGTACCAAAAGGAGCGGTCAGGAAAATGCGCACTACTCGCTTGAAAAACATTGGCTTCCTTTTCTGATGCGTACTCGTAAAGCCGCTCGGGAGTGTCGGCGCTCGGACGAAAACGGCAGAGGATGGCGCCAGAGCCGGGCTCCCTGTAGCTGACACGCACGGTAATTTGCCCGCTCTCCCGCTGAACCGCTCCACGCAGGCGCGGCACGGAATCAATAAAGCCCTGGTGTTCGGCTACGGCTTGATCCAGTTCCGCAAAAAACAAGTCCTCGACCTCACCCAGGTTCCCACCCCAGGCTTGAAAGACGTCACGCCAGAGCTCGGCTCCATGCAAGCCAGTGGGCGCGTCCGGTCGAGCAAAGGCGCCGATCACCTTGGCTACGGACTCTTCGCTATATCGTTTGATTAGCGCGGCTACGAACACTTCACCTAGCGGATAGACCAGATTGAGGTCGCGTTTGCGAGTGAGCGCTTCTGTGTCAATCAGTTCTTCAAAACTCACCTCGTGCCGGGCATGCATTGTAGCGGCAACACGTCGCAAGCTTGCCAGTTGCTCGGCAGGGCGGAAAAGATGGTATTCGACATAGGTAGCCAGACCTTCGTGGAAAAAACGAGTAGAATTGAAATCTTTCCAGAGCCGATCCTCGCTCTGATGGTCAATATAGACATGGGTTGTTTCATGTGCGAAAACTGCAGCCAATTGGTCAATTCCAGAGCGGATTGTGGCAAGTTCGATCTGAACCTGCTTCCAGTGAGCCACCCCGGCGGTGTGGGAGGCCGAACCGGTGAGATCGGCTGTGATCCAGGGAATTGGTTGCGCGTGGAGGAACTGCCTCACTCGAGTCTCGATGGCATCAGCGCGATCCATAAGCTGGGACACCAGCCCGCCCTGGTTTTCCGGATAAAGGAACCGGTAATGTAACGTGCGCGAGCGGCTGGTTCGCCAGGGTTCATACTTGACTTTACGTTGTTGCTCGTCGTCGCTTTGCCGGGCCCAATAGATCAGCAGACCACCCCACACACCAATCGAAAGCAACACCGCCAATCCCCCAACCCAAATCGCTCCCCGTCGGCGCAACGCTCGCTCTGACAGTTTCTGAGCGGTGTCACCTACCATCTCGAAGGCGCCAAACGCAAGGACCAGACAAACCAGGCCACCGCCAAGTTGAACCGCCAGTTTAGTTATGGGCAGCAGCCAATGCTGTCCTTGAAATACCGGTTCGCTCAGGCCGAATATGTTAAGCAAAGGAATAAATGGCACCTGCAATTCGTGAAGCAGTTGATAAACGCAAACGAGCACTCCCAGCACCAACAAAGAAAAACGCCGGAAGAATGAAAGAACCAATCCCAGGGCAAGATAAACAAAACTCGAAGCTGCATCCAGGAATGTTCGGGTGACCATTGGCGACCAGGGGAATTGCGGGTTAAGCGAAGTGCGCGACCAGGAGTAGAGAGTGACTCTCAAGACGAAATCGGACAGTGGTAATAACCAAAGCACTGCCAGGGCGAGAGTGGTTTTCGTAAGGAAAATCCTCGCACGGCTTAACGGTAAAGCGTCCAGAAATGCCAGCGTGCCATCATCCGCCTCGCGAACCAGAAGGCCCGCCGCTAATGCAAAGGCCACCATGAACATCATTGCGTTGTCAGGACCGCTCTCGCTGAACAATTCGTGAAGAGGATATTGGTCGGGAAATTTGGTGAGCATGACGTCCGCCCAGTTGAGCAGATTAAAAAACAGGATTAGGCCTGCAAACGGTGCCAGCGAGCGAAGTTCTTTCCGCACTAAGGGGTGACTCACCGAATTTCCTCCCGGACGTAGCCCGAAATGACCTGGCAACGGAGGGTGGGCACATCCAGAGCAAAAGTCCACCGCAGACGCTGGCCGCGGGCGTAGCTCTCTGGTAGTTCGGCTTCGGCGTTTTGCGCATAGCCATTTTGGTCCCGCTGAAGATCTTTTGGTTGGGACTCCTCATCCAAAACAGATAGTGTCTGATATAAGAAGGAGTAGCGCGTCTCAGAAGCCGGGGCAGGGTTGAGAACAACGCGGTACTTTACCTTGCGGGTTTCGGCGGACAGTGGCACGTAGTTAACCTGTCCGCTCACGCGTGGAAGCTTGGCCAGCTCCGGAGCCAAACTCTGTCGTGCCGAGGCCAACTCCTCCTGCCATTGCAGAACCAAGGATTCGGGCGCTGCTTTCGTTTGTTCCCGCAAATGATGCTCCCATGAATTGCTTTTGAACAACACTCGGAAATCCTGCGATTGCCGTGCGCCTAGGACCGCCCGGAGAAATTTTTGGCACTGGTCAGAACCCTGGCGTCGCGCAAGGGTCTTCAACCCCGACCAAGCCATAGCAGAGGCGATGCTTTCCCCGACTCTTTCCCGAAAACTTAGCCATCGGTGCAGATCAGCCTGGGCGAACCCCTGTTGCGCTCCGTAAAGGGACCGGAGGGCGAGCACATGATCTTGGGTCAGAGCAGATTCCAGATGGTCTCGTCCGACCCAGAATAGTCCAAATCCGTCCAGTACCCAACGCTGAGATTCATGTTTCACCCGGCCTTTGCTGGCTATGGCGAGGACTTCAGGCACTAACCAGGCGATGAATGATTCGTCTTGCCATTCCTTAGAGGTAAAGTTGGCCTGCACATGGATTCCCTCGGAGCGAACCAACTCGCCGCGATCGTACCGGTCTGCGTCCAAATCGCGGCGCCGCACGATGAAGACGGGCGGCAATTCCTTTATACCGAGATATTCACGCATGGCCGTTAACTCCTTCGCCACATGTGAAGCCAGTCGGGAAGAAACTGGATCATCCTCTCCTTGGCCAGAAGCGACTTTGACCTTCACACCCTGCTCTTCTGCCACTGAGGCGTGCTTCAAATCAAACGGCTCCTTTTTCACCTTCTCGCTCAAAGTCGCCGCTGCAAACAGCAGCCCGCAGATCGACGCGGCTACCAGAACTTTCTCTCGATGAGACATTTTCTCGGCGAGTAACGCAGCGATGGAACCCTCGCGGATTAAGCTTAAAACCGCCGCCAGCAAGGAGAAGAGCAGAATCAGCAGCCAGGTGATCTCCAATGCAGCCCACGGGACCACTTCCCGCTCATACCCAAAACGCGCGTCGAGCAAAACCACCGGACCGAAGCCGGAAATTCCCACTGCTTTGCGCTCAATGAGAAGCATGCCGGTCAGCAGCAGCGTCAAGTACAAGGCGAGGCGATATCTCCCGGTTAACCCCATGAGGAAGCAAAAACTGTATACAAGCCACACGGTTGAAAACGAGCGGGCTCCCACGATAGTCGCAAAGCGAATGGTCAAATCACCGTGGCGCGCGGCCAAGAGGCAGGCAATAACCAACGCCATACCTTCCAGGAACAATATTACTGCAAGTCCAAGGAAATACTTCACCGTGACCATCCGCCAGCGTGACACTGGTAAAGCCTCGAGAAACAACTGAGTTCGGGCCTGGTACTCTACCACGACCAGACGATGATTCAGCACCAGGGCGCCGATCATCCCGATGAGAATGGTGAATAAGCGAAGTCCCTCAAAAGGACTTTCGGCGTTGCTTCTCGCCATACTGGCAGCGACAATCAGCAGATTGCTCATTAGGCCCACCGCCAACACGGCCAGCAATCCAATCCAATGCTGACGGAGCTCCTTACGCAGCAACGTCCCGGTCATGCCACAATCGCTTCCTTTCCTACCAAGGCGACAAAAATGTCCTCGACTGAAAGTTCCTGGACGTGGATACCCGGGCCACCAACAGCCTGCCAGGCAGAAGACGGCCCACGAAGCACCAATGAGCGGAAACCATCACGCGCTTCATCCCGAAGTATCTCCAAGCCTTCCAGCATTAACTGAGGCCTCGCATCGGTCCTGGGTTCCGCCGGATTATTTGGTTCGAGGATTGGGGGCCGGCTTTCCCGGGTAGCTGATGTCTCTCCATCTGTCACGATATCAACGCGGCGCACAGACGCCCGTAATGACTCCAGGCTCCCTTCGTATTGCATGCGACCGCGATGAATGATTCCCACCCGATCGGCAACGCGCTCGATCTCATCAATGATATGGGAAGAGAAAAAAGTAGTATGACCATGCTCGCGGGTTTCTCGTTGAATAATATCCAGAAATTGCCGTCGTGCCAGTGGATCCAGACCCGACGTAGGTTCATCCAGGATAAGCAGCGCCGGATGCGGTGCTAACGCAAGAGCGAGCGCCAATTTAACACGCATTCCTCCTGACAACTGCGAGACTTTACGGTCTGGCGGTAAATCGAGCACACGAAGTAAGCGGTCGAATTCCGGTGCATCCCAGGTTGGGTAGAGTCCGCCGACGAAGCGACCAAGCGCGCGGCAAGTCATCCATGGATAAAAGGTCTGTTCCTGCGAAACGTAACCGATGGATTGTTTCTGCTGGATAGTGGTGCGGCGGGTCGTCTTGCCCAGCAGTTCGAGGGTGCCTTCATCGCACTTAATGATCCCCATGAGGATACGGATAGCCGTGGTTTTGCCTGCTCCATTCACCCCCAGGAAACCATAGATCTCACCTGCGTGTACGGTCAGATCGAGTCCGTCCACGGCTGAGACTTTGCCGAAAACACGTTTCAGTCCGCAGGCGCGCAACACTACCGGTCTCTGGCCGGATGCTAAATCTTGATCGGTATTCGCAGGTTGGGATTCGCAATGAGCTGGCTTATCAGGTTCCACATTCATACTTTTTCTATCCACAGCAAGGCTCGCCTTAGAAACCTACTCAACCGCATACGGGCCGAAAAACTTTAAAATCTGATACTTGAAACCTGCTGGTTACACAGACCTGCCGCACTCGGGGGCAGTAGCAGCCCTTGCCCTCGACCCTCGCCACTCGTCACTTCTGGTTTATGCGGTAGAACCGCTGGGAAACGCCGGCCGCGTTTGCGTTGGTCATTTGGACCATGCCCCCATTTCCAGGCACATTCGACACTACAGTTAGCCACACACCACTCGTGAGGTCATTGGCTCGTTGAAGATCATAACTCACATTGGCTATGCTATCGAAACTGACAACAGCGTCGGAGCCCGAAAGTCGAAAACCGGTAATGGTTGGACGAATGTACAAAATGAACTCATCCGCGCCAATGTCGGCGGCGCCACCAATGGGTCGCAGTTGGGCATCAAAATCGTTAGTTACTGAAACGAGCGAGACCGCTTTATCAATTGCATTGGTCGCGGAAGCAACCAGGTGGAGATCCCCGGAGGCGGGGTTGACAAACATAGCTGACTGAGCATTGACCAGGTTTCCCGACAGAGTTGCGGTTGCGCTATCACGCAAGTGAATCGGTTTGTCAGACAGGTTATTGCGCGCCGTTCCGTTTGTGGTGGTCGAGAAACGAAATTCAACAGCATAGAATGCATTTCCGTTCAACAGCACTGTGTTGTGATCGATCTGGGTTCCGGGCGAATTCCAGGCGATGATCGAACCATCCGAACCAGTCATGCGGCTTGCGCTCATCAATCCCGGAGCGAGATAAACGAAATTGTTTCGGATAACTCCACCCGCATGATCAAAATAAGGAGTACTGTTATCCAACCCATAGGCGACAGCGCGATCCACATTGATAAAAGTGTTTTGCTCCGTGAGTGTGTTCACCGAATGGCGCCAAAAGAGCACGGCGGGATTCCAAAGGTAAGCGGCAGAATCCGGATTATGCAAATTTTTGAAAACGTTCCCGCGAACGATCCAATTCCGGGCGGCATGAGCGCTGATCCCATTAAAGTAGCCGATGCCACCGCCATGATCGCCTGGCGGATTGCCGGTGTACTCAACCCAGCAATATTCCACGATGCCATTGTTCACGCCGTTCCCGGTATTCACATCAGTCGGATTCGATTTGATAAACTGCGAACCGGCGTTGAGAAGCTTGATGCAATAGAGATGTGGAGACTGAGCGCCCGAATTGAATATGATTTCATTGTCCCACGTGTCCCGGATTGTCAGGTGCGCGACTGTTGTATTCGTGCCGTTGGACCAAATTCCGAACGGCACGTTCCCATAGCTTGAATTATCCATTCCCTTGCCTGCCAGGACCACATTGGTGCAGCCGAAGGTGCCTCGAATCGTGACATTATTTCGGCCATTAACATAAAGGGTACTCGTGAGGTTGTAAGTGCCGTCCCTCAGCAGGAGCGTGTCACCGCTTTGAAGGTTAGCCATGGCAGTTTGCAATTGCGTCTCGTTAGTTACGTTGACGATCCGCGTGCCCGTGATCGGAAGTTGTGGAGCATCGCATGGCGAGGTGGCCGGAACAGAACGAATGGCGAACCACAGTATCGTGTGAAGCAGGATCAACCACTTCGAGAATTTCAACTTGATCGTGTCCATGACATCGCAATGTCAAAGCATCGGTCGTGCCGAAAAGAGACAGATAGTGTCCGAAGCGAACTTGGCTCCGTTGGTGCCAGGCTGAAAGCAGGGACAATAATGCCAAGACCTGAATTGCGGACCATGCATCCGATATCAAGATATACGTCTAACGCCGACTTGATGTTTCCTGTTGGTAAACGAACTGAGGCCACCGATCTAATTTGTTCTGTCCGTCCACTATTGTATCATTCGGGTATGGGATTAATTGACCGTTTTCAAAGGCCCAAACGGACGTTCGAGGTGCAACCGTCAGAAAGAAAACGTCTTTTCTCCACCCCGTGAAGTCTAGGCGGATCATTGTTGCCTGTTCCGTCGCAGTCTTGTTGGTAACGGCAGCAGCATGCTACCTGCACTTTTGGCAAAGGCGGCCGATCGGCTCAGGACCTGCCGGGCCTTCGATTTCTTCCGCGCCCTTCTCCAAAGTTTGGTCCCAAAAAAGATTCATTTTAATTGGCCTGGGAGACAGCGTGACCGCGGGATTCGGCGCGCGACGTGGCTATTCATATTTCGATCTACTGGTCACGAATTCGCCGCAAGAATTCGAGGACATTAGGGGCAAATGTTTGCAGGTTGTTTTGCCTCATCTGGAGTTTACGAATTTAGCCATATCGGGAAGCACATCTGGTGAACACATCCGGCATCAACTCCCACGTCTGCCAGCACTCGATTCCAATACGGTCGCTCTCGTCGTGATGACGACAGGCGGAAACGATCTAATTCATAATTACGGTCGAACTCCACCTCGGGAGGAAGCGATGTATGGCGCGGCATGGGAGCAGGTCGCGCCGTGGTTCACAAATTTTGAGCAGCGGTTGGATACAATGGTCGGCCAAATCAAGGCGCGCGCTCCTGGCGGATGCCATATTTTTCTGGCCAATATTTTTGACCCCACCGATGGCATGGGTGACATCACGCGCGCAGGCCTGCCTGAGTGGAAGGACGGTTTGAGAATTTTGGCTGCTTACAACGATATCATTCGCAGGTGTGCCCAGAGGCATTCGTTTGTGTATCTCGTGGACATGCACCAAGCTTTTCTAGGTCATGGAATCCATTGCACCCAGTTCTGGTCGGTGCACTACGACCGGAAAGATCCTCATTATTGGTACTACATCAATCTAGAAGATCCCAACGAACGGGGATACGACGCTCTTCGACGGATTTTCCTCCTCGAAATGGCCAAGGCGGCCGAGCAGTTGCGTTGAGGTCTAGACGCACGTGCCATAGATGTAGGATTGGACCATTATTCTGTTTGGTCAGGCGAATTCTCAATACCCAACTCCATAATACGGCGCACGTCGCGCCGCCCATCAAGGATTCGCTCAATTGCTATGTTCTCTCCGCGGTGTTCGTAATAGATAATGTAACGAGTTCGACTAATGACCCAGAAACGGAGGCTCTTGTGACGAGTGGCCCACGCAGGATGCGGTCCAAGGCCAGGATTCATTCTAAGGTGGCTTAAGGCTTTTTCAGCCCGCATTCGAAAAAGTTCCGCGTCTTCCAAATCATGATTCAGCGCCAGCCAGGCATAAATCCGAGCGAGGTCTTCCTCCGCCCGCTCGCTGATTACCACTCTCATCGAGTGCTCTCAGCCCAGGCTCGGCCACGCTGCCAGATCTTCGCTAGCACCTTTCGGGTTAAGGGCCGGTGTGGACTCTCTTTCCCCGCCTGAATCAGGGCGTCAAACTCATCAGAATGGTCAGGCAATTCGTAGGCTTGAAGAATGACTAGTTTTCCAGCCCGGGGAATTACGGTCGGCCGTCCTTTCAGCGCCTGATCAGCTAATTTACCAAGAGAACTTTTCGCTTTACTCAGGCTGCATGATTTCATCTAGTTCAAAATTGGACTGTTTTTGGACTATTGTCAAATGCTTGCGAATCGAAGCCCTCCTGCTCATCGTGAACATTGTCCAACCTGCCAATCAAATTGGACCTCACTCTGGAAAAAATTTGTTCAGGTCGGCCGTCGTGATCGTCTTCTCAAGATAGTTAAACGTGCCGCTCTGGTTCGTTTCGGAGGCAGCTTCCACGAGAGCCGTGATCGCCGCGCGATAAAGGGAGGACGCAAAGCTGATTCGCTTGACTCCGGCTTCCGCAAGTTCGCTGACACGGAATGATTTTCCACGAATGCCGGCCATGAAATTGACTGGCTTCGATACTGCGGAACAAACGGCGCGGATGGCCTCAAGATTTGGCAGTCCTGGCGCGAACAATACGTCCGCACCAGCTTTTTCATAAACAAGTAGTCGCTTAATCGTGTCGTCCAAATCCGGGTTGCCGCGGATAAAATTCTCCGCTCTGGCCGTCAGCATGAATGGGAACGGCAGCGCTCTGGCCTCTTGAACTGCCGCTGCGAGCCGCTCGGTTGCTAATGAAATGTCGTAGAGCGGCTTTGTTTTGTCCGCGGTCGCGTCTTCTATCGAGCCTCCTATCAAACCAGCTTCGGCCGCCAAACGAACAGTCTCAGCGACCATATCAGGGCTGCTCCCGAAACCATTTTCCAAGTCGGCAGCGACCGGAAGATCTGTTGCGGCGGCAATAGCGCGGGCACTTGCCAGCGCTTCCTCGCGAGAAAGTTTTCCGTCGCGCCGCCCAAAGACTGCGGCCGAGGCGCCGCTTGATGTAGCGAGCGCCTCGAAGCCGAGCCCCGCAAGAATGCGCGCAGAGCCGGCATCCCATGGGTTGGGTATTAAAAAAGCTCCTGGCCGCTGATGCAGTTTCTGAAACTTCAATGCCTTTTCGGTTTGGGTGATGGTCATAGACTAGGAAACAATTCTCCGGATTTTATGAATTCAAATATTCGGATTTGGTGATATGTGATCCTCTTTTACACAGGTGATCTTGTGTTATGACAAACGATAAATCCGTGTGTCAAACGGAGCAAAGAAATCCCGTATGGTTTTTCGATCGTTCTTGATGGAACGGGACGCGAACAACACTTCACGCCTCTGAAATGTTTCCAAACCCTCAAATACGACATCCACCGGATTAGGATCTGCGTTTACGGCGATGAGGATAACGCCTTTTCCCGCCGACCGGGTCGTGTATTCAATTCCCCGATCGATGCTGTGCCCGGTGTCGTGATAAACAATTTTTGGCAAGAAAGCTGACTTTTGCGCCGAAAGATAATTTTCAAGTTGCTTGAGCTCTTGTGTGACACTCTCCAAATCGTTCCAAAGTGAGGAATCGGCAGGAGTGTACGAAAGACCCCACCACAATAGTCCGTTGACACCATGCACTACAGCTTGCCAGGCCATGAATCTCAACTGTTGGCGTGTCGGGTATAAAATCATTTTCGAATCACGATCTTTTTCCCGCAAATTTTCCCAGGCAAAAGCTTGCAGAACCATAAATACCGCCCGGGCAGGACCCGCAACCTGACGCATTTTGTCAACGTATTGGCCGACCTGGCTGATATATGGATTGAGCAAGTCTCCTTGGCGGCCATCGGGCCAAAGCGCGTACATCTCGCGAATCCCCGATGGGATCACTGGATAGATGTCCGTCGCCACGATTTCGCTCCCGGGATTGTACTCTTGCAATGTAGAAACCAAATTCGTTGGCGAATGATTCAGGTAAATTGGGTGGAAAGGATCGATGCTCCTGATGAACCGAGCGGTTTCAATGATCTCATCTGCCGGCACTCGCGCTTCGGTCTTTTTCCATACGAATGTCGGCTCGTCTTCCGTTTCCCAAAATAGCAAGGCGGGTTCCTCCTTCAGGAGGGTCAGAATTTTTCGAACATTCTCCTGAGACTCAGCCTGCTTGTTTTTCGAAATCGACCCGAGTGAGACCCAGGCATAAAGGCCGTGCTCCTGCGCTTTGGCAAGATCCTCTGAGGAAGCGCCGACGTGAACAAGATTGAATCCAGCCTCGCGGGCGCGGCGCCAGGGATCAGGTCCATTCGGAAGCATATAAAGACCCTGGATAAACTCGGGACGCCCATCGATGGTTACCATGCCATCCGTGGCAATCCGCACGGTTTTGAATTTATGGGTTTGCTTGAATTGAGCCCCCAACAATCGGGAAGATCCAAAGCAGGTGACGGAAAAAGCTGCTTTAAGAAATGTCCGCCGATGCATGAGGCCCGAATCAGTTTAAATCAGCTCCGGTCAGGCCCCCGGCGGTCCAATCGAGATTATAAATCTTCTTATTACCCGACATGAAGGTGTTGTTCAACGAAGTGTAAGGAGCGAGTTGGCTGTGACCATCGACAAAAAGCAGCATCATGCCTTTACGACCATGAGCCGCGGTGCCGGTGCTGTTTTCTACATCGTTTACCGTGTTGGCACTGCTGGCGAAACACGCACAGACCGCCTTCCTGGTCGGAAAACGCACCTCCGAGATCTTCCGCAGCTTCATATAGGTCCCAGCATCATCATGGTAAAACTGAAAATAGTAATGGTACGAATTTGGAAACAGCAATTGGTTTGTTGTGATTCCGTACGAGGGGCCATTGCGTACGACCCACTCAATATTGAACCCGCGCCCCTGCTCGGCGGGACAACGGAAGAATGCCCGATTGTTGGTCCTAATATAAGGATCGTAAAGTTTCAGTACTTCCACGAAAGGCATCAAGGGCCAGTCCTGTCCTGAATAAGGAAACTGGTCGCGATTATCGCCCGTGTACATGTTCATGGTCACGCCTAACTGCCTTAGATTGGAAAGACAATTCGCAATATGCGCCTTTTGTTTTGCTCGAGCCAGGGCTGGCAACAGCATGGCCGCCAGGATCGCGATGATAGCGATGACCACCAGTAATTCGATCAGGGTAAATGCAGCACGGCCCTTTGTACGACAGCACATCGCGTCACGCCTGGAAAAGCTGAAATTCACACGTCAAATTAGGCTCCTCTGCCGGCATTGCCAACCTCATTCGATTTCCTCAAAATACATTTACCACCAGGTAAATGATGGATCGGGCGGAGGACTGTAAAGCCAGCTCTCGAAGTCGGTTGGAAAACGGTATGCTCCCGCATGACCATCACCGTACAACATGACGGACAGGCCTTTTCCTTTGAAGTTATGCCAAATGCTTTTCGTATCGGTGTTACCGCGATTTGGATGCCATACCCAGTCTCCCTGGATAATCTTCCTGGTCGGAGCTAACGCGATCTCACTGGTCTTCATTGGTCGTGTGGTACCTATAGGTGCGGTAACAGTACGCACCCGGAACGAGTAATGTTTCGTAAAATCCCCTGGGTCTGTGGGATTGCCAGGATCCGCCCACTGCACCAAATAACTTGAGCCATAACCGTCCCAACAAGTCTTTTGAACGTACGTCAGGAAATCCCCTTTGTCAGCCGGGCAATGCCAGATCTCCAAATTTCCCGCATACGGATTAAGCGGCCGATTGGTTGAAGCTACAAAGACATAATATGTTCCATTGGTGCCTCCGGCGGAGGCCCAATCAGGGTGCACTGGATAGAATTCGTTTGAATCGTTGGCGTACATCAAGAATGCAAGCCCAATCTGTTTCTGGTTATTCAAACAGCGGGTCTGATGCGCCTTCGCTTTGGCTCGAGCCAGCGCCGGGAGTAACATGGCAGCTAAAATTGCAATAATTGCGATGACCACCAGCAATTCGATCAACGTAAATCCGAAACTCTTCAGCCGATTGGGTGCAAATGTGTTTCCCGAACTCGGAAATCGACCTTTCTGGTGCAGGGAGAACTGAGAACCGTGCCGGACAGGCACCACTATAAGCCAGTTCTTCATAAGAGGGTAACAGCTAAATCCTTTACCACAGCCTCGCGGGTGGTGCGAGAGCAAAAACTCTGCGCGGGGTATGATTAAAAGGGTTAAACAGCGTGCTGGTAGAGACGACTTCCGCCGGTGGACTGCGGTGGCACGATACCGCTTTGGCTTCACCGTAGAAAAAAGGACTTCCGTTGATGGATCTGTGATACGAAGCGTGGAGCCAAAGCGCTGTCGTGCCGCCGCAGTCCACAGCGGAAGTCGGACCGTGCACACGGGGTATGACTAGGTGGGATCAAACATGTCAATTTTATTTGTCCGGGAACCCCAGAGAACTATCTCTCCAGCTCCGTCAAATCTTCTTGAATTTTTCTCTGCTTTTTGAGATAACTGGATAGTCCCGCTACTAAATTTTGTTTTATGGTATCTGTACGGACCAAAACGACAGGCTTGACTGAGCTGAATTGGTTGGCCGAAGTTCGCGAGTTTGCGCCCCCGTTGGCTCTGGATTCCCCAATTTGGATGCGTGAAGTTCAAACCAACCTCGAAGTTGCCATGCCGAGGGGTGAAAAGCACCCCTGCTGCGAAATCGGATTCATCCTTCAGGGGGAGGGTATTGCTTTCATCGAAGGGGAAGAGGCGCGCTTCACTTCCGGAGATCTGCTTCTGATTGGTCCGGGCATCCCTCATTCCTTTCAATTGAATCAATACCCGCATCGGGAACTTACCGTATTTTTCATGCCGGCAGTGCTCCTGGAGATGGGTCCATTGGGTGATGGCGCAAGACTGCTGCGGAGGTTCACTATGCGGCAAAAAATAGGTCAACGGCTGATTCGCCTGCCCGCGGATTACCAAAGCCGGTTCGAAGATTTGATCCGTCGGATGCGGACAGACTTTCACTCCAGACCGTTGGGCTGGGAAATGCGATTGCGCTCGTGTCTGACAGAGTTGCTGGTCGATATCGTTCAATGGGAACAAGGACAAGGCGCTGCAACGCCCAATATCAAAGGGAATGAGGATTGGGCAAAACTCGAGCATGCCCTGGCTTACATACGCCGCAACTTTGCGGAACCCATTTATGCGACGGATCTCGCTCGCGCCACAGCTATGAGCGAAACACGTCTCAAAAATCTTTTTGACCAAACTCTCGGCATGCCCTGGACCAAATTCCTCCAAGGCTACCGCGTTCGGCAGGCTGCCACCCAACTTTGCCTGCCCGGTCAGAGTGTGACAGAGGTCGCAATGTCCGCGGGGTTTCAAAGCATGAGCCACTTTATTCGAGTTTTCAGAAAATTTACGGGTACTGCCCCCAGTATTTACGCCAAAAACCAACGCCCCCTGTCCAATATGGCGCCGCACGCAAACTCTTGCGTTCTAACCCACGCCCGATTTCCGCATTAAAAAGATCGATTCGCCAGTTGGCGGGTGAACACATTCAGGGTAGCATCCTCCGCAATTTCATGTTGAACCCAAACAACTCCCCTCGTTCAATCCAAAAGTCACAGCGAGCCGCTTTCACATTGATCGAGCTTCTCGTGGTCATTGCCATTATTGCCATCCTGGCCGCCATGCTTCTGCCCGCTTTATCGATGGCAAAAACAAAGGCCCAAAGCATTTCCTGCCTCAATAACACCAAACAGCTCACACTGGCCTGGATTATTTACAGTGATGACAACCGAGGGGATCTAGTCCCCAACTATCTTTATGATCAAGCCAAGGCCTGGATCCTGGGCGATGTCAATTCGGCCCCGGCGGATACCAACGTCGCCAATATTAAAAATGGAAAGCTCTGGCCGTATAACACCTCTTTAGCCATTTATGTTTGTCCCGCAGACGACTACAAGCGCCCTAACGGACAAAAAGTAACAAGGGTGCGCAGCTTTTCCATGTCTGGTCAGATGAACAGCGATATTCCAGAGGTCAACCCTCGTTATCCCATCCGCAAGAAGTACTCAGACATTATCGATCCATCCCCTTCGGGAGCTTTGGTTTTTCTCGACGAAAGCACTTTGACCCTCGAGGACGGTTACTTTGCCATCAAAGTGGATGCCCGAGTCTGGCAGAACAGTCCCTCCGACAGACACAACCACGGCGCGAACTTTAGTTTCGCTGACGGGCACTCCCAAATCTATAAATGGCTGGAGCCCAAAACCGGCAAAGTATATTGGGACACCCCAGCGCAGAAACCGACGGATCGCGACTTCGACAGGGTGGCAGCGACTATTGCCACTAAGAAACCTTGAAACTGCAGCACGTGGGAAAAGGTTCAAGAATGGACCAAAATGGCAAGCCAAATCGCCTGATTTTCAATACTATCACCTAAACCATCATAGCAAACCTCTCATCCACAAAACATCAACAACCCACGCCATACGTAAAACATTCAGTATCCCCTAATTAGAATTGTTTATGAAAAAATCCTTAATTTGCCGAATTTGCAGCCTTATTGCAGGTGCGGCCTTTCTTACCATCGCTCCCTTTGGGGCTCACGCCCAATTGACGGTGCAGAGTAAATGCAACGTCGTGGGAACGGGCAGCAACGCCTGGAATTTCCTCGTGCTGGAAGGTGAGAGTTATATCCCCGAAACAAAAGTTGCCTCCGAAGGCACTGGCTTTGTCAAGCTTTACAACGACGAAGCTCTTGTCTCGTTTTATGGTAACCCAATGCTCGCCACAAACACCGACGCCTCGATGCAGGGTGCGTTAGGCACGCTTACCCCCAATTTTGGTCGATTTGCTGACAAGGTCACCTATCAGGTAGTGTTCTCGGCGCCTGGGGACTACTACACGTACATGCGCTTCACCATGTTTGAAAATGGAACAGCTGGCGGTGCCCCTCTTAGCGGCTATGGTAATGAGGATTCCTTTTATCTTCCCGCAGGCTTCAATAAAGATCCTCAAACTGATTGGAATGTACCTGGCGACTCGGTTACTGATACCGGCGGTTACACTGAAGGATGCTGCGGCGGGGCCGGCTTCTTGTTTATCATCGACTATCAGGGAAACGGAACGAGGACAGATCATTCCGGGGCCATAAATACAAATTACTGGGAAGGTAACTTCCACTGGAACCAGCTTTTCGTAAGTCAGTTCTTGAATCCTGCCATTCACACCAACTCGGACGGCACTCCGTTTGCCGGTCAACCCATTCATTACGTGGTCACCCCGGCGATGGTTGGGGTTCCGCAGAATTTCACCATCGCTTTTCGCGAACAGGGTGTGACCATTGATTGCTTCACTTTTAGCACCCACACCAACTTGTTGAACGACTATACACAATCTCAACTGGATGACCTGCTCGTAAAGAAGGTGCAAGCCCAGGATCCGGCCAACACCCTTGTATCAACCAATGGTCCATGGTCTTTCCTGGTGATGGAAGCTGAAAACTATATGGCGAAGTCCAATCGGAATGTAGCCCAGGGATTCGCTGCTGTTTATCCGGGTTCAACAAATATCAGTTACTATGGGGCTCCCATCCTTCAGACCAATACTGGAGCTTCCGGAAAGGGTGCCTTGTTAACACAGAGCCCTTCCTTTGGGCTGTTCTCGGATAAGATCGCTTACCGGGTGAAGTTTGCGACGCCGGGCGACTATTATTTATACTTCCGGTTCACGATGTATGAAAATGGCGGTAACCTGACGCACTATATTAGCGAGGATTCCTTTTTTGTTCCTCCGGACTTCAACAAAGACCCGCAATTTGACTGGGATCCCCCGGGCACAACGAGTAATAACGACGGCGGTTATACCGAAGGATGTTGCGGCGGAGCAGGATTCCTCTACATCCTGGATTACCAGGGTGGTGGAACTCGGACCGATCATTCAGGTGAAACCAATACTGTTCCCAATGGCACAAACTACTGGGAAGGTAACTTCCACTGGAACCAGCTCCTTTCAAGCCAGTTCTTGAATCCAGTCACACAAGGCGCTCCAAGCGTACCTTTCCATTACGTAGTCACCCCGGCGATGGTCGGCATTCCCCAGACTTTTACCATCGCCTATCGTGAAGCGGGTGTAACTCCTGATCTCTTCCTGTTCAGCACCCATACGAACATGATGAATGACTATACCCAGGCTGAACTGGATCAGTTGCTGCTCCAGCCGAAGCTCAGCATCGCTGCCAGCGGAACAAACGTGGTCGTATCCTGGCCGACTTCTGCTTGTGGCTTCATCCTCGAATCCAGGAGCGCTCTTGACTCCGGCAGTTGGACCACGGTCCAAACGTCTTCAACCCTTAACGGAGATCGGTACAACCTGACCGTTACTCCCACAGGGACGCAATACTACCGGCTCAGACAACCCTGAGTAGAAAAGAACAATTGCGAGCTCCCTAATCAGGAGCTCGAGTCAACAGAACGCTTCGGCTTGCCGCCGCTGAAAAGCACGGCAGGCCGAAATTTTTCGCGCGAAGAACCAGTGTCACCAGGGCTTGAGGGAACGGGTGGAAATTATTAGCACATGGCCGCCCGCTTGGAGGGATTGGGGTGCGCCCGTCCCCGGGCGCAGCAACTACCGTACACAACGGGGGGTGAGGCATGATTGAATCTCTGACCGCTGGTTTTTCGAGCATTTCTGCGCCCGAGGACGGGCGCACTCCTATGCCGAGATCTCCGGCTTGACGAACTTCGCGAAGGGCTGTTAAACTGCATTCAGTTACCCTACCCAATTGTCCAATCCCAGGCGACGAATGACTGACCACGAGCTAAAGAACAAGAATACCGGGCCACGCTCGCTGCCCACGCCGTCCCGCCCTCGCCGAGCGCAGCCCGCAGCGAAGTTATCGCTGATCGCCAGGAAAAAGTTGTCTGCTCAGGGCTTCGGATCGTCGAAATCGGTGTGGCGTTCATTCCTGTTCTCGTTTGTCGCCATGGCGGTTCTACTGTGTACGATCCCGTTCGCCCGCGCGGTGGAAGCACGCTTTTTTCGGATTGTCAGCCCCGGCGCAACCACTATCACGGGGATTTCGGTGGACGGAAATGTCACTTGGACCAACCAGCTAACCAACGTCATTTGCACCGTTCAGGCGGCTGATTCCCTGACGGGCGCAAGTAACTGGGCGGACTACATTCAAGTACCTATCAGCAATCACATCGTCAACTGCCGCCTCTTTGATCCCAATCCACCAGTGGGCATGGCGTTCATTCCCGCCGGTTCGTTCATCATGGGCGATACGCTCAACGACTCTCCGGACTCCTGGGGTGAGCGTCCGGTTCACACCGTCTATGTGAGCGGGTTTTGCATGGACAAATACCTGGTGACGAAGGCGCTGTGGGACGAGGTGAAGACTTGGAACGGCACCAACGGCTACAGCTATACCAGCGCCGGGTCGGGAACGGCGCCCAACCACCCGGTTCTCTTCGTCAACTGGTATGATATGGTCAAGTGGTGCAATGCGCGCTCAGAGAAAGAGGGGCTGACGCCCTGCTACTATACGGATGCTGGTCTGTCGGCGATTTATAAGACCGGGCAGATGAGTCCCTACGTGAAATGGGACGCCAACGGGTATCGTCTACCGACGGAAGCAGAATGGGAAAAGGCAGCGCGTGGCGGGGCCAGCGGGCACCGCTTCCCGTGGAGCGACACCGACACGATCTCGCACAGCCGGGCGAACTACAACGGCTACTCGCAGCTTTGTGACCCGGATTCCGCCTTCACCTATGACCTGTCGTGTGGCTATCATCCGGCGTTCAGCAACGGTGTTTATGGTACGAGTCCGGTGGGATACTTTGCGCCGAACGGGTATGGGCTTTATGACATGGCGGGCAACGTCTGCAACCGGTGTTGGGACTGGTATGGGCCGTATTCAGGCGGTTCGCAAGCAGACCCGCGCGGCCCTTCCGCAGGCACCGTCCGTGTGATGCGGGGCGGCAGTTGGTTCAACTACGCCAACATCTCGCGGTGCTCCAATCGCTACCCCTACAACCCGGCCTTCGACTACTTCGATGTTGGGTTTCGTTGTGTGATGGGGCATTAGTTTCTTTGCCGCCTTAGACTGCCCTGAGCATAAAGACTGAAACTGTTTTAAGATCTCGAAGGAACTTGCAGTTTTACAGGTGTGCCTTGATACTCTGAGGATTAGCATTCATTGAGCATGACAGAGTGGAAGATTCAATCGCGCGCGAATGCGTGTGGGGCTTGCGGCAAGGCCTTTGCCCATCAGGAAGCCTATCATACCTTACTTTTTGACGCTAAAAGTGAGTTCAACCGTTCCGACGTTTGCCAAGCGTGCTGGGAAAAGCAATTCAGCCATGGAACGCGGGATCGAAAAGGTTTTGTGTCCTATTGGCAGGGTATTTACGAGGAACCACCTGTTCGTTCCGAGCCGATTCAGCACGAAACCGCGGAGTCGCTGCTGCGCAAGCTTATCGAGCAAAAAGACTCTCGTTATGCCGCGGCCGGATACATTTTGGCGGTGATGCTCGAGCGCAAGCGAGTACTGAAAGTGAAAGAACAAGTGATCCGGGAGGGAGGGCGCGTTTTCATTTACGAGCACCCTCGGAGCGGCGATTTATTCACAATTGTGGATCCTAACCTGCAGTTAAATCAGCTCGAGCAAGTGCAGCACGAGGTTGCCGCGTTACTCGAGCATGGGTTGGATGCCGTCCCCCAGCCTGAGTTGACGAGCGTGGCTGGGTCGGAACCACCCGCAGTATAAAATCTTCGTCTGTGGCTGCCTACGAAGAACTCGAGGAGCGCTTGGGTTACCGGTTTAAGGATCGGGGGCTGATGCAATTGGCTCTGACGCATCCTTCGGTGGCGCACGAACGTGGAGTGCCGTTGAAAACCAATCAACGGCTCGAATTCCTGGGAGACGCAGTTCTGCAATTGATTCTGACACGTCAATTGTACGAAAGGTTTCCAGAGCTGGGCGAGGGACCGCTGACCAAAGGAAGGGCCAAGCTGGTTAATCGCCGGACACTGGCCGACCACGCAAAGCAACTTGGCTTGGGCAATTATCTAATCGTCAGCCGCGGGGAGGAGCGTCATGGAGGCCGAGAACGGCCTTCAGCCCTGGCTGACACTTTTGAGGCTTTGCTGGGAGCCATTTTTCTGGATGGCGGTTACGAAGCTGCAACGCGGTTCATTGTGAACGAGTTCCAGGGGGCTTTTGGGGAAATTTCCGCCCTGCCGATTCTCGAGAACCCGAAGGGTGAGCTTCAGGAATTCTTGCAATCGGTTTCTTCGGAAGCACCGCATTATTGGGTAGTATCCGCGAGCGGCCCCGATCATGACCGCATGTTTGAATGCACAGTGCACCATGGCGGAGCGGAACTGGCGCGGGGCCAGGGGAAAAGTAAAAAAGCGGCGGAAAGCGCCGCAGCTCTCGCCGCGTTGACCAAACTAAAAAAAGTGCAGGTTCTTGATTGGGCAGGGGAACCGGAGTCTAACGTCGAGTCAGTTACAAATGAGGAATCAGAGCGCTGATGAAGCTCCAGGCACCAAGATCCAGAGAAAGATCAATCTCCAATGCTCAAAAGCCTCACGCTACGCCCCAACGTCTACATCCGAATCCGAATGCGCGCTCGTGCTCGCGTCTCCATTGGCCGGAACATCTTTTCCTGGGAGCGTGAAATAGAAAGTCGCTCCCTGGCCGACGGTGGATTCTGCCCACACGGTGCCTCCATGTCTGCGAATGATTCGTTCTACCGTTGCCAGGCCAACACCAGTGCCTTCGAAATCTTCGGTTCGATGCAACCTTTGAAATACGCCGAACAATTTATCGGCGTATTTCATATTGAATCCTACTCCATTATCGCGAACGAAAATCGCGATGTCTCCATTCCTCTCCAGGGAACCAATTTCCACGACGGCCAGCTCGCGGGGACGGGTGTACTTGGCTGCGTTAGCGAGCAGATTGGCAAAAACCTGTTTGAGCAACCCCGAATCGCCCTCGACATCTGGTAATGGTTTGATGTTCCACTCGATATTTCTACCCACGGTTTCTCGTTTGAGGTCGGCCAGTACCTCGCCTACCAGTGTCGACAGGGAAGTGGGCTGGCGTCGTAATTCCTGTCGGCCCACTCGAGCCAGGTTGAGCAAATCATCTACCAGCCGGCTCATATTCCGGCTGCCCTTGCAGATATTCTCGAGATAACGTTGGGCTTCCGGAGGCAGGCCGGCGGAATAGTCTTCGTTAAGAATTTTCGTGAACGCGTCGATGTGACGGAGCGGAGCGCGCAAATCATGAGCGACCGAGTAAGTAAAAGCTTCCAGCTCCTTATTGGCAGCGCTGAGCTGTGCTGTTCGTTCTTCCACTCGCCGTTCAAGCTCCGAGTTCAGGTGCAGGATCTCTTCTTCAGCGCCTTTTCGTTCCGTAATATCATTGTTAATTTCCAGAATTGCCGCAGGACGCCCCGCTGCATCGGTATGCATCACCCATTGGCTCGCAACAATCAGTCTCTGGCCATCTTTGCGGTGGTGAATTAATTCGCCCTCCCAATCGCCATGTTCAAAAATTTGCTTGCGAATCTCCTCCTGCGACTGCGGAAACTCAGTGCGGAGTAATTGATGCGATACCTTGCCCAAGGCTTCTTTCTTTGTCCACCCGTATATTTTTTCCATGCCCCGATTCCAAAGAATAATATGGTCGTCGAGGTCTCGCACCATAACGTTTGCCAAATCAAGAATCTGGGCCTGCTCGCGCAACACCGAGGCTTGCCGTTCCTGCTCGAGCTGCGCCCTCCTGTTTTGGGTGATATCGCGGGAAACGCTCGAGATCCCAATGATCTCACCGTTGGCATTTTTAATAGGCGAAACAGTCAAGGATACTTCGATAGGCCGCCTGTCTTTGCGGATGCGCACTGTTTCATAATGGCAGGTTTGACCCTGCCTCACTGCCTCGAGAATTTGTGGCTCCTCCTGCGGACGATCCGGAGAAACGATCAGAGTGATCGATTTGCCGAGAATCTCGGCTGCGGAATAGCCATACACACGTTCTGCCGCAGGGTTCCAACTCACGACCTTGCCCTCCATGTTCTTGCCTATTACCGCGTCGTCTGTCGATTCCACGATAGCCACGAGGAATGAACGAATTTCTTCCGCCTGTTTTCTTTCGGTGATGTCCACCGTCACTCCGGTCAATCGCAGTGGTTGACCACCTTCCTGGTAAAACCCTTTGCCCCGAATGGCAAGAACATGGACTGAGCCATCGGGCCAAGTCATCCGGAACTCGGTAGCAAAGTCTGTTTTCTCCTTCAATGCGCGTAAGATTGCATTCTGGACACTTGCGCGATCCTCAGGCTGAACCAAATCCAGAAAGCTTTCGAATTTCCCGCTAAAGACCCCCCTTTCGCCACCAAATGACCTGGGCGTGTTTTCATCCCAAGGTTGATCCCAGGTGAGATTGTCGATGCCGACATCCCAAAGCCAGGTGCCAGTACGGGAGGCCTCCAGGGCCAATCGCAAGCGTTCCTCGCCCTCGCTCAAAGCCACGGTCTGCTCCTGAATCTGCGTCAGCATGTGGTTGAACGCTTCCGTCAACAAACCCAACTCATCGCGGCCGGTCTTTGGAGCGCGAACGGAATAATCGCGGCGTTCGGAGACTATTCTCGCAGTGTCAGCCAGGGCCAGGATGGGGAAAGAGATGCCGCGTTGAAGAGCATTCGAGAGCACGAGTGCAACCAGAATCGAGCTTCCAAACACGAGTAATGCGACCGTTCCATAAAGGCGCAACCGCTCATGGAGCGCTTTGAGATCCGATTTTACATAAAGAGTTCCATACCATTTATCCCCTTCGGTGACCGGTTGGTAGTACGTGAGGTATTGGTCGACAAACTCGGGACCGGCCCTTCGGGGGGAGGGAGGAAACGCACGATCCTCCCAATCTGCGGGGTAACGAGCGAAGAGTTGACCATTCGCATTATAGAGCGCGGCGGCAACGATGTGTTCATCGGCACGAAGCCTGGCCAGGACAGCATTGGCCTCGGATTGAGAAGGAAACGCCAGCATCACCGAACTGCTTTCGGCAATCATCGAACTGCTGATCGACAGGTTATGGACCATTTCCCGCTTGTGGGTCATGTAATCGTAGACCATGAAGGCCGCAGCGGTGAAGAGCATCGCCGTGATGCTCGTCAGCATGATGACCGCCGTTACTTTCTTTCGAATGGGCAGATCCTGAAAAAGCATTACTTTTTGTCAGGACCGATCACCTCATCAGCGGCATGAAGCAGCTTCGAACTCAGGACCAGTCGAGCTTCTCGAGCGGCCTCCGCGTTGATGGTAAATCGGATCTTATTTTGTTTGGTCAAGAACTTGATAATAATTCCACTTCGCCGTGGGGAATTCTCAGTATCACTCACTGTTAAAACGGGTTTTCCTTTGAGGGATCGCAAGACTTGATCAACCTTTTCGGGGTCGGCAAATCCTATATACATGATATGCCAATTTCTTACTTGTGCCAGTTTCTGATACCTTTCAATGCGAATGCGCCGGCCACGAACTAGTTCATTTTTGACAGTTTCATCGAGAAAGTCACCAAAGGGGTCGGAACCTAGAATTCCAATGACCAAAGGCGACGTCTTATCCTCAAAGGCTTCGGGCGGCCAATCAGTAAATTGCGCGAAATTGAACAAAAATACCGCTTTGAGCTGAGATTCTCGCGAAAGATCGATCCGGGAACTTTCGGATCGAGAATCCGTGCCGGCTAGAAGCAAAGGCGATAGGAGAATGAGCCAGGCTCCAAATCGCGAGACGCTCGAGCGGTTCAGATAGGAAAGACTTTTTGACCGGTGCCGTGATCTCGTGCCTGGTTTCAGAAGCGCCATACGACCTTCCCATAAACGCTCCTCGGGATTTCCTGGCGCGTTAGTGCCGCTCCAAATTCCGGGTGTTGATCCTCCGCCAAATTCTGACCGACGATCGAAAGCTCGAGATTGTGAATGGGACGCCATGCCAGGCGCAGGTCAAAAGTAAAGTAGCTCGGCACGGAAGGAGAGGGGAGGCTGTCCACATAGCGAAAATTGGAATCGAATTCCAGATGAAAAGGCAGAGCGATCATGGACTGCCAGATCACTTGATGTTCGGGATCGTTACCTTCGGCGCGACCTCGATTCGCGTCGCTGCCACCAGGTTTAATCGACACATCCTTATTCAGGAAGGTGTACCCGGCACGTATTCGCCACCAGGAAGTTAGGTCATACGTTCCCGAAAGTTCCACGCCCCGTATTTCGGCTCGATTGTCATTACGAAATACAAAAGCATTGTTGGAAGCAGAGTTAGTCGCCAGGCTGCGAATGTCGGTATAGTCGTTGTAAAAGCCGGCCACGGACAGCGCCAACCGATCCAGCGGCCTGACGCGGTAACCCAATTCGTAGGCGATAACAGTTTCGGAAACAAAATCGGGGCCACCGGCCAATCCACCTGGAAGAGACGGCGTCGAGGGCGCGAACAGATCCACGTCAATTCTGCTTGGCGAACGGACCGCTCTCGATACCGCGCCCCAAACGGTCTGCTGCTCGTCCGGTGTCCACGCAAGACGGCCGCTGGGTTGCACTTCGAAACCCGAATAATCATTATGTTCCAGTTTTGTACCCAGAGTCAGCCTCAAACGCTCAGGCACCAACGCGATCTCATCCTGTAGAAACCCGCTGAACAGTTGAAGATTTCTGTTCGGGGGCAGGAAGGCGAACCCGGACGGATTTGAGTTAGCTATGTGATCGGGCATTAAGCGATACGCTGCGCCCCAGATCACATTGTGGCGTTCGCCGAGGGCAAAACGGTGCTGAAAATCAAAATCATAAGTATTGAGTTCTTCAATAAAGCTCCCGGAAATACGCCTGAACGTGCGATCCCAGTACATTTGCACGGTCAAATCCGAGCTCTCACTGATTGGGTGAGTCCAGCGACCCAGAACATTTTGGCCATCTACCCCTGTAGTGCCGGACCCGGGCTGTTCAATGCTGCCGTTGTAAAAATCACCTTGAAATGTTACGATATCCTCGTTCCTTGGGAGCCAATCGAGTCTGAAACCACCCTGTCCCATTCTCCAATCATTTGTCGCTTCCTGACCATTGGGGAACACCGCGCTGTTCCGGTCGAAATATTTTCCATATAACCGGAAATAAACGTTTTCGCCGAGCTTATCACCGTATCGTGCGCCGGCAAAATCCTGGAGGAAAGTTCCTCCGCCGGCCATCAGCATTGTGCCCTGAGTATCTTTTGCGCTTTTGGTAATGATGTTAATAACGCCATTCACCGCGTTAGCCCCCCACAAAGTGCCCCCTGGCCCGCTAATCACTTCGATGCGGTCGATATCCTCCAATAAGGTATCCTGCACATCCCAATAAACTCCGGCAAATAGCGGTGTATAAAGAGTGCGGCCGTCCATCAGCACCAGGAGTTTGTTCGCCAGACCGTTGTTAAACCCCCGCGAACTGATCGCCCAGGAACTGGAAGTGACCTGCGCGACCTGCAGATTGGGAGCCAACCGGAGCGCTTCGGGCAAGCTCGTGGCCCCAGAGCGACGGATCTCCTCCTCCGTAATGACCTGAACCGCCGAGGCAGCACTGAACCATTTCTCAGGTTGTCTCGACACGCTGGTGACATCGATGTTCATCAACTCATCGATGGTCTTCCCTTTCAGTTCGGCGATAGAAAGAAGATTTTCTTTTGGTTCGGTCGCAAAACCGAGATTCACCAGCAGGAAAAAAAGCATTGCTAAGGGGCAACGCTTGCACCATTCACTTGAAGAGTTCATTCCCGAATGCGGAGCCACCAATAGTCAATGACGTACGTAAGAATCACGCACGTGCCCAAAAGCTTTGGAGAGATTTACAATTTGGCAAATTGAATGCAAGCAAAACAGGCAAAAGTGCAACATCCAATGTCGAACCCTCAAATAACTTCAAATTGACCGGCTGCAAAAACCGCTGGCAACTCAAGCTGAAAAGCGTTACGATATCCATCTATTGATAGTGCTGATAATTTGATTTTCGACTAAGGCCGCATTACGCTGTTTCCGCTCAAAACACCGAGTCTATGTCCGTAAACAGAACAATCCTCGTTGCCGACGACGACCAGAATGATGTTTTTTTCCTGCGCCGCGCTTTTCAGAAATCCGGCTTGGAGCATTCGGTTGTCCACGTTTCCGATGGGCAGGAAGCGATTGATTATTTGCGCGGCGACGCAGGTTACAGTGATCGGGCTCGATTTCCGATTCCTGCATTATTGCTGTTGGATTTAAAAATGCCGAAAGTGGATGGTTTCGACGTCCTTCACTGGCTCAAGGAACGCTCAGACCTAAAAGAATTGCCTGTGGTGGTGCTGAGTTCCTCAAGCCGGGAAGATGACATCCAGCGCGCGCGTTCTCTCGGGGCGGATGATTACCGGGTAAAACCGGCGGATTTTGAACAGCTTCTTCTGCTGGCTCAGGATGTCTCCAGCCGCTGGCTTGTCGCCGGACAGTTGTCGAGCTAATCGCCTGATTCCCAACGGCGGCTTTCTATTGACTTTGCGACTGGTGTTTCTCCAGCGACGTTTTATCTTATCCGCGCTTTATGGGGCAACGCTTCAACACGATCGAATCAGTCCTCACGGATTTGCGCCAGGGCAAAATGATCATCGTTGTCGATGATGCCGATCGTGAGAACGAGGGGGATCTGATTATGGCTGCGCAGTTCGCAACCCCGGACACCGTAAACTTTATGGCCAAATATGGCCGTGGACTAATCTGCGTGCCCACGACGTCGGAACGATTGCAACAGCTCGGCATCGAACGCATGGTGAAACAAAACCGGGAGACGTTCAAAACCGACTTCCAAATCAGCGTGGATGCCGCTCACGGCATTTCCACAGGAATCAGCGCCGCCGATCGGGCTCAGACGATTCGCATAATGGCCGAGCCCACCGCCGTGCCCGAAGAATTGGTTCAGCCTGGGCACGTTTTTCCATTGCGCGCCCGCCCCGGTGGAGTGTTGCAACGCGCCGGGCACACGGAAGCCGCAGTGGACCTGGTGCGGTTAGCGGATTGCAGGCCGATTGGCGTGATTTGCGAAATTATGAACGATGATGGCTCAATGGCGCGTCTGCCCGAGCTCCTGAAATTCGGAAAGAAACATCGGCTAAAAATCTGCACCATCGCGGACCTGATCCAATTTCGACGCACCCGCGAAAAATTAGTTGAGCGAGTGGAAGTCGTGCAAATGCCTACCGAATATGGTGATTTTGATTTGCACCTGTACCGGTCGAAAATTGACCTCCAACATCATTTGGCGGTCGTTTGCGGCGAGGTCGCAGGCAAACCTAATGTCTTGGTCCGCGTTCACAGTGAATGCCTGACAGGAGACGTGTTTGGATCACAAAGATGCGACTGTGGATCACAGTTGCACCAGGCGATGCGCCAGGTAGCTCAGGCCGGTCGGGGGGTCGTTGTCTATATGCGCCAGGAAGGGCGTGGGATCGGTTTAGCGCCAAAAATCAAGGCGTATAAGCTGCAGGAACAAGGTTATGACACAGTGGAAGCGAACCAGAAGCTGGGCTTTAATATGGACCTGCGTGAATATGGGATAGGAGCCCAAATCCTGGTTGATTTAGGCTTAAAAACAATCCGTTTGCTCACGAATAATCCGCGAAAAGTGGTAGGCTTGGAAGGTTACGGCATCGAGATCGTCGAACAAGTTCCCATTAAAATAAAACCTAATCCCCATAATCTCCGCTACTTGAACACTAAACGAGAAAAACTCGGGCACCTTTTGTAACCGAATGCCTGGGTTAGACTATGTTACGACCTCTGAAAAGAAGAGCCCCTAGAGGCAACCGCACACGCTTTGCCATCGTTGCTTCCCAGTACAACTCGCGCTTTGTGGATTCGATGCTAAAAGCGGCTCAACTCGAGCTAAAACGAGGCGGAGCCCAGCACATCCGCGTCGTTCGCGTGCCTGGCGCATTTGAAATTCCCGCAGTGGCCTCGACTCTGGCAGCACACTCCAAAGAAAGGCCAGCCGACCAAGCTTTCGACGCTTTGATTTGCTTCGGTGTGATTTTTCAAGGCCAGACAAGTCATGCTCAACACATTGGTTGGGGCATCACACATGCGCTGGCACAAATCCAAGTCCAGCACCAAATCCCTGTAATTCATGCTGTCTTTGTCTTTGAAAAGGAAGAACACGCTCGCGTTCGTTGCCTCGGAAAGAAACATAATCGGGGTACCGAAGCCGCTCGTACGGCCCTTAGCATGGCAAGAGTTATGAAGAGTCTTGGAAAGTTTCCCTAGCCTGCTTTGTAGTCCCTTGGTCCTTTAGTCCCTTAGTCCTTTAGTCCTTTAGTCTTTTGTCCCTTAGTCTCCTCAGTCCCACATTGCAACCGCGAATCCTTTGAATGAAATTAACTTATACATCGAGCCACTTTTCAAAAGTTTTACAAATATCTTGCGCCTGAATTTCTGGAGTGGTACGTTCGTCCGACTTTTTTCTAAGGGAAAATGAATATTAATATGAAAATTGCTATCTCGGTTTTGGTTACAGTTGGCGTTGCCTTAATGCAGAATGCGAACGCCGGAGACATTTCCGGGACCGTAACGCTTAAAGGCACGCCCCCGCCAGAACAGCCTAACACCATGATCAAGGCAGATGCCACTTGCGGCAAACTTCACCCGGAACCGGTTACAACTCACTTTTACGTCGTGGGCGAGAATAAAGGGCTGGGCGATGTATTTATCATGTTAAAAGGTGCGACCGGCAAAGGCGATGGCGCATCGGCCCCCCCTGTGGTGCTCGACCAGAAGGGTTGTGAATATAAGCCCTACATATTTGCGGTGCAGACCAACCAAAAAATCGTCGTCAAAAACTCTGATCCTGTCATGCACAATGTCCATCCTGTCCCCGCGCAAACCGCGGCGGGCAACAAGGAAGTCAACCAGGCACAAATGCAAGGCGCCCCGGATCTCACTTTCAGCTTTCCTGCACCCGAGGTTTTCCTCAAATTCACTTGCAACGTGCATCCTTGGATGTTTGCTTACGCCTGTGTCGTCGGTCATCCCTACTTCGCTGTGACTGATAAAGACGGAAAATACACCATCAAGAATGTCCCAGACGGTAAATACACCATTGAGGTTTATCATCGCAAGGCGGCTCCCCTTTCTGCGCCAATGACTGGTGAGGTGAGCGTCAGCGGGAATGTTACAAAAGATTTCACACTCGAAGCAAAATAGGCGTTCCCGGGTCTTACCGCTGTGGCGGGGTTAATGTCGCAGCGGTTTTTCCTTTTTTAGGCCCCATTTTCAAAATGATCATGAGCCGGAAGAGTGTTAGGGCTCCCGCAGCCGACCCGTGGCTACATCAATTTGCTGTACTAACAGCTCTGGCTACGCTGGGTTTGATTGTGATCGGCGGGCTGGTGACAAGCCATGGTGTTGGGATGGCGGTACCGGATTGGCCAAACACCTACGGTTACAACATGTTCCTGTTTCCGATTTCAAAATGGGTGGGAGGCATTTTTTACGAGCACAGCCATCGGTTGATGGCCACCTTTGTCGGGTTATTGACCACCGCGCTGGCACTCTGGCTGTGGGCTCGCGAAACCAAGGGCAAATACCGGTTGCTTGGCATTGGAGCTATCCTGTTTGTATTCGCTTTGATGGGTGCAAGAGTGTTCCCCGTGTATATGACGCTGGCCTGCGCAGCACCACTCGCAATTGGATTTTCTTTTTACAAAGTAAGACAAACTCCAGGCCAGTTGCGTTGGCTCGGTATTGTTGCCTTTGCCGCCGTCATTCTGCAAGGTGTCCTGGGAGGGTTGCGAGTGGTTTGGCTTAAGGATGAAATTGGGGTGATTCACGCAACCCTGGCTCAACTTTTTTTTAGTTTGATGTGCGCCACAGCGCTGATGACCGGCAAATGGTGGCAAAGTTGGCGCTCCGTAGATGACGGGCACCAGGATAATGATGCGGCACAAAACCAAGCTTGGTTGCGTCCGCGTTGGTTACTCCCCGCAACAACCTTGCTTTTGCTCGTGCAACTGGTCCTGGGCGCGGCAATGCGCCATCAACACGCGGGATTGGCCATTCCAGATTTTCCACTCGCCTATGGCAAAGTCTGGCCTGCGATGGATTCCGTTTCGGTTGGCCAGTACAATCAACAACGAGTTGAAATAACGGCATGGAAACCAATTACAGGTTTGCAAGTTGGCTTGCAAATGGTGCATCGTCTCATGGCGTTGCTGATTTGCATTGCTATTGGCTTCTGCGCCTGGTCAGCCCGGCAATTGCCGGACCGGAAAAATCCAATAGCACGGTTGACGCTTTTCTGGTTCGGCTTGATCGTTACGCAAGCCTTTCTCGGCGCAGTTACCATTTGGTCGAATAAAGCAGCAGATATAGCGACCGCTCACGTGCTCATTGGGGCAGTGTCGTTGGCGCTGGGAATTATCATCAATATGATTTCATTTCGCGGAGCAGTCTGGTCTCCAAAGATAGCGGCCCAGAACTTATCCTCCTCATCAACGTTTTCACCTCGGCCATCGGCTGCTCCTGGTTATTCGCTGCAATGAAAGCAACCGCACAATCCTTAGCGCCCGAATCGGGGGAACGGCTGACGCCGTTGGCAACGCCCGTCCGGGTAGATCAAACGTTGACGCCCGTGGAACTCACTGTCGCCAATTGGTTTTCTGTTTATTCTGATCTCTTTAAAGCAAGGCTTACTTTGCTGGTTTTGCTTACCACTCTGGTTGGGTTTTACATGGGTGATCAAGGGCGGATCAATTATTGGCTGATGTTTCATACGTTGCTGGGAACCGCTTTGGTCGCCGCGGGCGCTTCTGCCTTGAATCAACTTCTGGAAAGAGAATACGACGGGAAAATGCGCCGAACCCAAACTCGACCGCTTCCGACAGGGCGTTTGCAGGCATCTACGGTGCTCTGGGTCGGGAGTCTTTGCTCTTTTATGGGACTGGCTCAGCTTGCCTGGAAGGTGAATTTCATGACCAGCATCGTTGGAGCAGTTTCGCTCGTCCTATATTTGTTTATTTATACTCCACTGAAACGGATTTCATGGCTTAATACTGCGGCTGGCGCGGTGCCAGGCGCGTTGCCAGCTTTGATGGGGTGGACGGCGGCGACGGGCCAACTCTCTGGGCCAGGCTGGGTATTATTTGCGATCCTGGCTTTTTGGCAAATTCCCCATTTTCTCGCCATCGCCTGGGTTTATCGCGAGGAATATGCCCGAGCTGGGTTTAAAATGCTTCCAAATGTGGATCCAACTGGCCGACGTTGTGGCTGGCAAGCTGTCGTTCATAGCATTGCTTTGCTGTTAGTGAGCCTCTGTCCTTTCCTGCTCAAAATGGCAGGTACCGGCTATTTCATTGGAGCTTTGTCATTGGGATTGGTGTTCGTTTGGTTCGCTGTACGGTTTTCAAATTGTTTGCAAGTGCCACAAGCACGGCGATTATTTTTTGCGTCGATCCTGTATCTTCCGCTGCTTTTGGGTTTGCTGGTGCTGGACAAAACCAAATAGCCCAATGTTGACAGGCTTTGTTAAATTCGGTTTACTAACCCTCTTTGAATTTCGCGGCTCAATATTAGTTAGATTAAGTCAGCACGACCGTTGATTACGTAATTACATGGCTACTGCAATTCCTCATACCGGTGTCCACGAAGTGCATCATCACGAAACCGACTTCTGGCGCACTTATGTATTTTCTACCGACCATAAAATCATCGGGATTCAATATGCCGTCACGGCACTTTTCTTTCTGTTCTTCGGTTTTCTGTTGATGGTAATGATGAGATGGCAGATAGCGCATCCAGGGCAGCCTGTGCCGCTGGTGGGGTTTTTGCTTGAAAGGGTGTTGCATAATGCCCAAGGGGCAAGCCTTGCGCCCAAAGGGATTATCAACGGTGACCTTTACAACAGTTTTGGAGCGATGCACGGAACGATCATGGTGTTTATGGCCATCGTTCCTCTTGCCTTTGCTGCATTTGGTAATTACGTGGTGCCGTTGCAAATCGGCGCCCCGGATATGGCTTTCCCTCGGGTGAACATGGCCAGTTACCAGGCTTACGTCCTTGGCGGGTTAATCATGTTTATCAGCTTTTTTATCCCGGATGGCGCAGCCCAGGCTGGCTGGACATCGTACTCTCCTTTGGCGACTTCAATCGCGACGAATGGACAAACCTTCTGGTTGGTTGGCATGATATTTTTGATTACCTCGTCACTGCTGGGAGCGGTCAACTTCATCGCGACTATCATCCAGTTGCGAGCTCCGGGAATGACCTGGATGCGTCTGCCCTTTTTTGTTTGGGCTCAATTTGTAACGGCATTTCTCCTGTTGCTGGCCTTTCCGCCTCTGGAAGCCGCCGGTGTAATGCAATTGATGGATAAAGTCGCGCATACAAGCTTCTTTTTGCCTACAGGACTGGCTGTGGGAGGCCAACTGGCAAACGTCAGCGGCGGCGGTAGTCCTCTGTTGTGGCAACATTTGTTCTGGTTCCTCGGTCATCCGGAAGTTTATGTGCTGATTCTTCCCGCTATGGGGATCGTTGGTGAAATTATCGCAAATAATACGCGCAAGCCGTTGTGGGGTTATAAGTCGCTCGTTTATTCGGTTTTAACCATAGGTTTTCTTTCCTTCATTGTATGGGCTCATCACATGTATCTGACTGGCATGGGCAACCGAGTAGCCACTTTTTTCCAAACCACCACGATGATCATTTCGATTCCTTCGGTGATCATATTGACCTGTATGTTCCTTTCACTGTGGGGCGGGTCGATTCGCTTTAACACTCCGATGCTATTTGTGATGGCTTTTCTGCCAATGTTCGGTATCGGCGGTCTTACGGGGTTGCCCTTAGGCTTTAATTTCAGCGACCTCCATTTGCATGACACCTATTACATCATTGCTCATTTCCATTACATTGTTGCACCTGGGACTATTTTCGCCCTCTTTGCGGGAATTTATTTTTGGTTTCCAAAGATCACCGGCCGAATGATGAGTGAATTCTGGGGTAAAGTTCATTTTTGGAGTTCGCTGATTTTCATGAATTTGATCTTCCAGCCCATGTTCGCTCAGGGAATGGCAGGTATGTTACGGCGCATGGTTGATGGTGGAGCTAACTATTCTCAAGCACAGGTCCCCGGGGGTTTGGGTGGTTTGAGCCCCCATATGCTCGACCTTCACCGATTCATCCTTTATGCCGCTATCCTGCTGGGTCTGGCCCAAATTCCATTCATCATCAACCTTTTTTGGAGCATCAATCATGGAGTTAAGGTCAACTCGGACAATCCATGGCAATCGACCACTTTAGAGTGGCAAACGCCAACTCCTCCACCCCACGGCAACTTTGCTCAGGTGCCCGAAGTCCATCGCGGCCCCTATGAATACAGTGTGCCTGGCCACTCGACGGACTTCACTCCTCAAAATGAATCAGAACAGCGGATACCCAACCCAATAACCAAACCTCTTCCCGCATAGATGACCCAGATTTCCAACCCGCCAATATTTATCTACTAAATCATGGATATCCCCTACACAGTCCAACCCCGGCCGGATACCGGGCTTTACAATGCCAAGGTTGGCATCTGGCTCTTTTTGGCATCCGAAGTGATGTTGTTTGGGGCTTTGTTTTCCTCGTACATCCTTTTGCGAGTGGGCGCGCCTGACGGATATTGGCCTCACGGCTGGTTAAACGTTCCAGTCGGAACTGCCAATACCCTGGTGCTCATCACTTCCAGCATCACAACGGTCATGGCCTGGGCTTCCCTCAAAATGAACCAATTCGGGCGGTTTAAGTTTTACCATGCTTGCACCATCCTGTTCGCCCTGACTTTCGTGGGAATCAAGTCTTATGAATACCACGACAAGTTCACCCATTACTCAATCAAACTCGCCGACGGAAGACTGGCTGACGGGCACTTGGATGAGAAATCCAAGGATTTTGATTTGGCGAAAAAGCAGGGCAAAATCGTGATTCACGGCCATGTAGTCAATTTGGCCGCCGCCAATGAGAATTTAAAGGAGGAGTTAAAAACGATTTATGACCCGCACTCTGCCGAGGGAAAGAAAGCCAAGCATTCTAAACTGGAATTTAATGCGTCCGAAATTGCTTCCATGGAAACCTACGGGCCATGGCACAATACCTACACTGCCATCTATTTTACCTTAACTGGCCTGCATGCCTTGCATGTTATCGGGGGCGCTATTGTGATCAGCTTTCTCTGGAGCTTCGGAGCTAAAATGTGGAAAACCGATCCCGAGCGTTTCACCAATCGTATCGAGATCTCGGGGTTATTCTGGCATTTTGTTGACCTGGTTTGGATTTTCCTTTTCCCGGTCCTATATTTGCTGTGATTTATTTATGAGCGACGACCATTCACCCGAACAATTCAGTCATCACGTCAAGCGCTACCTGTTCGTGTTCTACGCGCTACTTTTCGGTACCCTGATCACGGTAGGGGCCTCATACATTCCGTTTGGGCACCGTGCTATTAATATTGGGGTGGCCTTGCTCATTGCCTGTGGAAAGGCATTCCTGGTGGCTGGTTATTTCATGCACCTGGTTTCCGAGCGAAAAATGATCTACGGAATCATGCTTTTTACCGCATTCTTTTTTATTGGATTGATGTTCCTGACGATCTGGTCCGTTGCGGATTTTCCGCGGCTCCCTACTCAGCACTGAGTTATGTCTTTGAAAGCATTTCACGTGGTTTTCATTACCGCCTCTTCCGCCTTGGCCTTTGGCTGCGGGGTTTGGGGGCTGAAAACCTATTTTTTTGACGATGGCAATTCACTCGATTTGTTGTTCGGGCTGGGGTCCTTAGTTGCTGGGGTAGGACTGATTGTTTATGAGCGGTATTTTTTAAAGAAGCTTAAGAATATCAGTTATCTGTGAATAGGAACTTTTTCTCCAGAAAAGGGTTTTATCAGCGTCTAGTAGTGCTTTGGGTTCTGCTTTTGCTTTGGACCTTTCATCCTGGTTCGCTTATCGCCTGTTCAGCTTGCTATGGCCAGTCAGACTCGGCGATGGCCAAGGGAATGAATTGGGGAATTCTAAGCCTCCTTGCAGTTGTGATCACGGTGCTGGGAGGGATCGCCGGATTTTTTGTGTTTGTGGCGCGACGCTCTACGGGTACGGGCACCATGGCAACGGCGAGTCATTCAAATTCTTCACTTCCAATTACAACTGAAATATGAATATGAACAAGATTCTCGGCTTGCCTGTGTTGGCCTCCGAGCATGGAAAAGACGTTGATAACCTCATTATCTACGTTCATTGGCTGATGATTGCCTTATTCATTGGGTGGCTTGCTTATTTCGCCTTCGTCCTTTTTCGTTTTCACCGGTCACGCAATCCCAAGGCCGATTATGTTGGGGTAAAGAATCACGCATCGAATTACGTGGAAGGGGCAGTTGCATTAATCGAAGGCATACTACTTATTTTCGTAGCCGTTCCCCTTTGGGGGAAGGCTGTGGACAAGTTTCCAGATCCAAAAGAATCGACCGTGCTGCAAGTTGTGGCTCAACAATTTGCCTGGAACGTTCGTTATCCGGGCAAAGATGGCGAATTTGGCAAGCAGGAGATGCGCTTTGTTAATGAGACCAATGTTTTTGGCATCGATTCAAGTGATCCAAAGGGTAAGGACGACGCAACGGGAATTCTGAATGAAATTCATGTCCCCTTCGTGAAGAACCCGGATGGAAAGACTCGACCAGTGATTATTTACATCTCCTCGAAAGACGTTATTCATTCCTTTAAAGTGATTGCTTTACGAATCACTCAGGACGCGATTCCTGGAATGCGAGTTCCAATCTGGTTTCGGCCCACGATGGAAGGAAAATTTCAGATCAATTGCGCTCAACTCTGTGGCAATAGCCACTACGGTATGAAAGACGGAATACTCACCGTGGAAAGCCAGCAAGCTTACGATAAATGGTTAGCCTCCAAAGCGGGTGCGGCCACTACATTCGAATAAAAAATTCGATTACTAAAGCAGCTTTGGAAATGCAGCTTTTGGAAATCCAACGACGTTAGAGCAACCAAGCTCTGCTCTAACACGAGATAAAAGAGCCTCGGCCTTGTTAGCTGGATTGGACAGCCGCTATTCAGCGTGCGCTGCGACCATAGACTGTTTCTTGCGCGTGACGGCCTTCTGGAGTTGATAACTCAAAGTACCGTAGTAGCGTCGCTTCAAGCCGCGCTTTCGCCGCTGCCGCTCTCGGGCTTTAACCAAATGCTTGAGACACCGCGACCCCTGCACGGCGGGCTCGCCACATTCTGTGCAACGGCTGTCCCGCTGCATGCGTAATTGATACTTGCGTTGCCTCGAGATCGGTAGATCTGTAAACTCGTCTTTTATTCTTCTTCTCATAATCTTCAATGTAAAGCCCACGCCAGCATTCCACCACTTTGGACTCTATTGGGCGCTCAGGCACTCAAAATTTAGTCCCTTACGTTTCCTTCATTGTTAACTTGACACACAATTTTTCAACTGCAAATGATGATTTTGCACTTTTTTCAAATAGTGACTTCCTTTTTCCTTCCCCCGTTCGCGCGATCATCGAAACTTGACTTCGGTCCCTGACCAAATCCTACAAGGGTTACAGATATAAAACCGTTGCGATGACTGGGTTTCTTACCCTATTTATGGGTAAGTTGCTTTATAGAAGTAGTTCATGTCATTGCGGAAAGAACAATTGATCATTGAAAAGACGTTGCCGTCTGAGCGTCTGGATATCTATCTGCGGGACAAATTTCCTGCGGTTTCACGAGGAGCAATTCAGCGTTTGATCGAGGAAGGGCATATCCGGGTGGATGGCCGGATAGTCAAAGCGACACACTCGCCACGCGCAGGGGAACAGGTTCAAGTTCACTGGCCTGATGCCAGTGAACCACTTACGCAGCCGGAGGATATTCCACTGGAGGTTTTACATGAAGACGAGGGGTTGCTGGTTTTGAACAAACCAGCAGGATTAGTGGTGCACCCTGCTTCCGGACATGAACGTCATACTCTCGTTAATGCATTGTTATATCATTGCGGGGGGGAATTAAGTGGCATAGGCGGTGTGGCGCGCCCTGGTATTGTTCATCGTCTGGACAAAGAAACAAGCGGGTGCATGGTCGTGGCCAAGAATGACGAAACGCACCTCGCGCTTTCTGCGCAGTTTGCCGGAAGGAGAATAACCAAGATTTACCACGCGATCCTGTGCGGGGAACTGCAACGGGAACGGGGGGAAATTCGGGCAGCGATTGCGCGGCATTGTTCGCATCGCAAGCGGATGGCGGTAGATGACGATACGGGGCGCGAGGCCCGAACCAGCTATCGATTACTGGAACGGCTACGCGGTGCTACATTGGCCGAAGTCATCCTGCACACCGGCCGAACGCATCAAATCCGTGTGCACTTTCAATTTCTCCGTTATCCCTTGGTAGGCGACCCTACTTATGGAAACCGTCAAAACACGCGATTAACGGAGTTGACGGGTTATAGTGCGCCACGCCACATGTTGCACGCGTTCCAACTTGGATTTATTCACCCGCGAACCGGCAAAAGGTTAACTTTCGAAGCTCCGCGGCCGGCGGACTTTGAAGACGCTTTGCAGGCCTTGCGGGTTCCCCCGTAGCCGAGGTTCTTCAACCAAGGATGTGCCGCTTCAGCACGTGGTAGACATCGCTCGGTTCCATTGGTGAGCTTGGAGTTAATCCCGGTTCGGGAGATATCAGCACGGGGTAATCGGTTAAGTCTTTGGGTATTCGGCCATGAGACCCTCTTACGAGAATGGGATCCAAAGGGATCACGTCCATTAACATACGAAAACCCACTTTCTTCTGAAGTAATCGCATGGCGATTCTCAATTTTGGATGCTTCAGTGAGGGATCCAAAAAGAGCTCGACCGGGTCGTAGCCCGGTTTTCGGTGAATATCCACCGTGCGAGCAAAATCGGGCGCCAGACGGTCTTCCAACCAGTAATAATAGGTAAACCAGGCGTTTTCCGCTGCAACAGCGACTAAATCTCCAGCGCGTGAATGGTTGATGCCTGAAGCTTCTTTTTCGCGTTTGCCGAGCACCTGTTCGACGCCCGTTTGGGCTTGTAACATGGTGCGGACGGCTGTTTCCAACGAGGGATCATTCAAATAAATATGGGCGATTTGATGGTCTGCTACCGCAAAGACTTTGCTGGCGCCGAAATTTAAGATTTCGAGGCCCAATTCGTCCTTAACCTCAAGCCAACCCTCTTTGCGAAACAGCCGGTTGAGATGAATTGGGCAATTCACCTGGGTAATCCCATATTCTGAGAGCAAAACAACTTGAACTGAACGTTTCTCAAAAAAATCAAGCAACTCACCAACGATTTTATCTATCCGCTGGAGGTCGGGAATCACCTGAGGGTTAAGTTTGGTCGGGCCAATTAATTCGGTAATAGCCTCCTTTTTGCCTCCGACCTCTGCGATCTTATCCGGCCCAAAGCGTTGCAGGTTATAATCCAAATGCGGTAGGTAAACCAAGCTGAGCGTCGGATGATATTTGTTTTCAATCCATTTGGCAGAGTCCGCTATCCACTGGGACGCGGCTTCAGGAGAGCCTTGTGGAGTTTGGATACCGGCCGCTGGCCCCCAAAAGGTTGGGAACGGAAACTCCCCCAATTCGCCTTTGATTTCCTTATGAATCGAGGCTGGCCATGTGTAAATATCGAATACCTTCCGTCCGTCTGCCGGGTATATAGGGCGCGGAGTAATGGAATAATCTGCCGATGAATACATATTGTACCACCAGAAAAGCTTTGCGCAGGTGAATTTTGAATCGCGGTCGCGCAGCTCTTCCCAAAGTTTGCGCCCCTGGACCAGGTGATTGGATTGTTTCCAGAATTGGACTTCGGCTTGTTCGCGATTGTACCATCCGTTTCCCACGATGCCGTGAATCGAAGCGGATGTACCTGTAAGGTAAGTCGATTGAGCTGTGCAGGTAACTGCTGGAAAGGCAGGAATAATCTGGGCGAAAGCCCCTTTCTGACGAAAAGCCGTAATCCGAGGCATCCATGGTCCCAGGACCGATTCGGTCAAACCAACGATATTGATGACGGCAGTGCGGCGCATTTGCGAACATTAGCCAATCAGGCGGGCAATGTTCGGCGCACCCTGCGATTGGCGCTCCTTTAACTCGTAAATAGCATCGATCATTCTGGCCAAGTTCACCTCATGAACCTCAAAGCCCTCGCCGATCGCTTTAAGCAATGTAATGGCAAGTTCTCCGCCCAGGTGTTCGCGAAATTCTTCCAGACCATCGAGAAGGATGAGCGAATCATCCGAGCCGGTATGGAGCATTTCATTCGCAAACAAATCAAAACCGAGCGATTGAAGCAGGTTCAAAGTACGCTGCGTAGAGGTCGCATCCAAATAACCCATGTTTCTCGAATAAACAGTATCCAACGCTATCCCTGCTGCGACAGCTTCCCCATGTCGAATTCGATATTCCGAGAGTTGTTCCAGTTTGTGCGCTGACCAATGGCCAAAATCCAAAGGCCGCGCTGAACCAAACTCGAACGGATCACCGGCAGTAGCGATGTGGTTCAAATGCAGTTCGGCACAGCGATAGATCAAGCGTTCCATGGCCGAAGGCTCAAAATCGTGCAACGCCCTGGCATCATCTTCAATAACCTGGAAAAATCCTTTGTCACGAATAAGAGCCACTTTCACAGCCTCCACGTAACCAGCGCGTTTGTCTCGCGGCGAGAGGGAATTGAGCAATTGAAAATCGTTTATCACCGCGAATGGCGGCGAGAAGGTCCCAATAAAATTCTTCTTCCCAAAAGCGTTGATGCCGTTTTTTACACCAATTCCGGAATCGTCCTGGCTGAGAGTCGTGGTGGGCACCCGCACGTGCCGTACGCCGCGATGAGCTGTTGCCGCGGCAAGTCCAACCATATCCAGCAGCGCCCCGCCCCCTATGGCAATCACGTAGGAATGGCGATCAATGTGATGACGCTCGATCTGTGAATGGATCTCCGAAACATGAAAATAAGAATTTTTGGTGCGCTCACCTCCTTCCACAACGAAGGGCGGGCACACCAGATTCAATTGTTCTTTATAGGTGGCAAAATAAGCGGTGATTTTCTGCGCCAACACAGGTTGCGCCTGCGCCAGGGATTCATCGAGCACAATTAAAGCTTTATGCATTCTTGGCTGCTCGTTATTCAAGAGAATCTCCAACAATAATGGATTGGCGCAATCAAACGCGTTCCGGGTGAAATGTACCCTTAAGTCATAACTAATCTGAATTGAACGCTGAATCACAGACATCGTGCCAGTGTGGTGATTAGACGTCGAAATTCGAGAGTTTATTTAAACGTGCCTGCCGAAGAAACGGCTTTGGAATCAAGTCGTGCACCACGGCGTATGACCTGACTACGCCACCTGAGAGCATTTCACGCGGCTAAAACTGATCTTCTTTCTCCTTGAAGAGCAAATTGAAGGTAGTCATTGAGCCATAACAGCGAGTGATATACTGCTGCATGTCGATCTTTTCAGAATCATCCAGTTTTTGGTGGCTGTTTATCTTTTGTTCCAGGACCCGAAGCTGATTTCGCATTCCGACAATTTTGTGGAAGAACATTTCCAGGGATACTTCTTTTGTTTGAAGCGTTGGATCCGCTGGATGCAGCACCACCTTGCCTTTGTGCCAGCGACTCCCCAGAATGCCGACCACGGAGTCAGGCTTTTCCAGACCGAGCTTTTGGATGGTGGTATCCACGGTCTGCTGGACAAACTGGGCCAGAGGAAGATCCAAACCCCGAATGGCCGCCTGGGGTTCAGCCGGCTCCAGTCCGCTGGGTTCGGGTGCAATAGTTCTTTTTCCCTCATCGAATTGGATATCCGCCGTTGCCTCGGAAATGCTCTTGACGATTCCAATGCCGTATTGTGGATGGCGAACTTTCATCCCAATGTGCAAAGCTTCAGTTTTCATAATACGAGTTTAATCATGGACCCCGTGGAATGAACATCGATTTTTAAAACTCAATAAAAGATTCCTCTTTACCTAACGACGGAATTAGCTCACTTACAAATTTTCTTTTGACAAGCGAAGCCAAAGGTTGTGCAGTACCCGGAAATTCATGAAGAAATATAATGTTGGCATTGTGGGTTATGGCTGGGTCGCTACCGCGCATATCCCGGCGATTAACGCTACAACCCTGGGGCAAGTAACGGCTGTCTATTCCTCCCGCAAACAAGATGGAAAAGCGCTCAGTTTGAAACACGGTGGGACGATTCGAGCATTCGACAATTTCGAGGAAATGCTCGCCGATCCGGATATTCACGTTTTGTCCATCTGCAGTTATCCGTACGATCATGCCAAACAGGTCGTGGCCGCCGCGAGGGCAGGAAAGCATCTAATCATCGAAAAACCACTCTGCCTCACCTTGAACGATTTGAGGGAAATGCAAAAGGCGATACGGCAGGCAAAGATCAAAACATGTGTTTGTTTCGAATGCCGATATTCGAGCCAGTTTCAAACGACCAAAGCGGTGATCGATCAAGGTTTGCTGGGCCAATTGCACTATGGTGAAGTTGATTATTATCATGGAATCGGCCCCTGGTATGGCCAATTTCGGTGGAACACACGCAAAGATGCAGGCGGCAGTTCCTTGCTTACAGCCGGTTGCCATGCGCTGGACGCATTGCTGCTCTGCATGGGAACGGAAGTCAGCGAGGTCACGAGTTATGACACCAAAACTCGAAGCAAGATTTTTGCTCCGTACGAATACATGACCACAAGCGTCACGCTTCTAAAATTCAAGAACGGCAGCATTGGAAAGTGCGCGGCTGTGGTCGATTGCCTGCAGCCGTATTACTTTCATACTCATCTTGTGGGAAGCGAAGGCAGCTTGCTCGACAACAAATTTCATTCGACCAAACTGAAAAGTAACAAGAATGCCTGGAGCGCTTTGGCGATGAAAATGCTCGATTCCGGAGACGTGTCGGATCACCCTTATCAAAGCCAGTTCGAAGCTTTTTTCAATGCGTTGAACAAAGGAAAAGAAATGCCATTGACGAGTTTTGCCGACGCGGCAGTCACTCATGAAGTCATGTTTGCGGCGGACAAATCCGCTTCCAGCGGACGCACTGTTTCATTAAAAATGGGCTAAACGTAAGAGATTCTTGAAGAGCCTCCAGCGTTTTGTAACTCTTTAAATTGTAACCACGTTGCTCCGCCGAACGGTTGTACGGATATCCACCTATGGGCAAAAACGTCGTCATCGCGATTGGCGCTCACCCGGATGATATTGAGTTCTATATGGCGGGCACGTTGCTGATGCTGAAGAAAGCCGGGTATGAAGCGCATTACTTGAACCTGGCGAGCGGCAATTGCGGCAGCACCGAATATAACGGCCCGACCACGCGGTCGATTCGCAACACGGAAGCCCGCGCTGCCGCAAAAGTGCTTGGAGTGCAATTTCATCCTGGAATCACGGATGACTTGGAAATTGTTTATAGCCTTGAGCTGCTTCGCGCGCTAGCCGGCATTATTCGAGAGGTAAAGCCTAACATCGTGCTGACACATTCACCGCAGGATTACATGGAAGACCATACCAACACATCCCGGCTCGCGGTGACGGCAGCATTTGCGCGTGGGATGAGTAATTTTAAGACAGTGCCCTCCAGACCAGCTGGGGACTATCCGGTGACAGTCTATCATGCCATGCCACACAGTTTAAGGGATAGCTTGAGAAGGCGTGTCACTCCGGGCTCATTCGTCAATACAACCACCGTTCATAAGACTAAACACGACGCCTTGGCCGCCCACAAAAGTCAGCGATTGTGGCTGGACGTCAGTCAAGGGTTAGACTCCTATCTCCTTGCCATGGAAGATGTGTCTCTCGATGTGGGACGAATGTCAAAAATCTTCAAACATGCTGAAGGATGGAGGCGCCATCTTCACTATGGATTTTGTTCGGCGGATCACGACCCATTGAAGGATGCTCTGGGAAAGAATTGTTTGATCAACGAGGCTTATGAACGGGATCTGGAGAAATAATTTTTTATGGGACGCAAATTAAGTTCCATTGCCCCGGACTGGTGGGATTACACCACACTGGAAGACGAAATCATCCGTGATGCAGCGGCATTAACTCCAGAAAAAATGCTGAAGCTGTCCCGGCCCGGTTTTAAAGTGGTGCTGTACGACACCCTTGAAGAATTTTATGTCGCCGAAGCCCTCGAGTACATTACTGCCTGGTCGCAATCGACAGCAGACAATCCCGTAGGCATTTGCGGCCCGATCGGGCCAACGGAGCAGTTACCTCTCGTGGCTCAACTGGTCAATCAATTAAACCTCAGCGTTAAATCGGCACATTTTTGGGGTATGGACGAATGGTACCTGGATGGAAAGGAAGCACCTCCCACTCATCCGCTATCTTTCGAAAAAGCGGATCGCGAACTTTGTTTTAACAGAATTCGCAAAGATCTGGTCATGCCTGATGCCAACCTCCATTTTCCCAAAGGGGACACGACTGGTTACCGCAAAAGCTGGGGGTCGGGTGTTCGTTGCGCAGTCATGCAGGGGGGGCAAGGAGATGTTAAACATTGGGCGTTTAATGACCCGCCGCGGCGCAAAGGCAAATTTAAAAACCAACCGCCCACGCCCGAAGAGTATCGCAAACTAACAACGCGAGTGGTCGATTTACACCCCTTAACCATCGCTCAGAATGCTCGCACCTCCGGTGGAGGCAATATCTCTCTTGTGCCAACCCAAGCGATTTCCGTTGGACCACTGGAAACCTGGCGGGCCGAGAAGGTTTCCATTTGGCAAGCAGGCATGCACGATAACCCCTTTGGCCAGCGGCTTACCTGCCTGATGATCGCTAAAAAAATTCCGGACTCGGCAGTGCCAATGTCCTTGCTGGCGGATCACCCCAATGTGCAATTTAATTATTATCGCAAAGGCATCGGCACGTGCGATATTGAAATGCACTAAGATCATCGTCTGAAGCAGCCTCATGAGTGCTAAACGCTGGCATCGTCTCTCGCATGAGTGCGAGCTTTGGAAAAAGGGAATGGCATTCGTTGCCGGGACGGATGAGGCCGGTTGCGGTCCCCTCGCTGGACCTGTGGTTGCCGCGGCAGTGATGTTTCCTTCCACCTGGCTCAGTACTGGGTTACTCACCAAACTCCGCGGGTTGAACGATTCCAAACAATTAACCGAAGAACAACGCGAGAAATATTACTCCATCCTCACTGGGAACCCGGAGATTCGCTACGCCATTTCCAGTGTGACGCCCGAGATAATTGATAGAATCAACATTCGTCAGGCGGCTTGGCGTGCCATGCAGCTTTCCCTGGATCAGTTGAGCCCACGCCCAGAACACGTTCTGGTCGATGGACTCCGGATTAAATGGTTGCCTTACACTCATACGCCTCTCGTGGAAGGTGATTGCCGGAGCTATTCCATTGCTGCAGCTAGTGTGTTGGCCAAAGTGACGCGCGATCGAAGGATGATTGAATTGGACAAGCAGTATCCCGGCTATGGGTTTGCCGGGCACAAAGGGTACGCAACTCCGCAACACCTCGCGGCCATCAACGCTCTTGGTCCTTGTCCTGAACATAGACGCAGCTTTTGGCCGTTTCGTCCCGTGGAACTCGAACTCGATCTTTTCACTCAGAACCCAACCATTTCGCCGACCGTGCCCACTATTTCCGATGCGACTGCCAATCTTTGAGATGCTTACTCCATGCATCCTTTGACGCCCTTGAACAAACTCTCTATCCTGAATCAAAGATGGCGCAAAGAAACTTTGCTGAAACCGCAGTCTTGTTGCATGAGAGCGATAATGTCGCGGTTCTCAAGCGTCCGCTGAAAGCTGGGGACGAGTTGGTCCTTGGCGCTTTACAACTCAATGTACCGCAAGGCATCGCTGCGGGTCATAAAATCGCACTTCGTAATATCCCTGCAGATGATCCCGTCAGAAAATATGGCCAAATTATTGGCTTCGCCTTAACTGACATAAGGGCAGGCGAACATGTTCACACGCATAACGTCGTCCTAAAAGAGTTCGGACGGGATTACCAATTCTGCGTGGACGGGCACCGGTTCCAGCTTCATCCAGCAGAGCAAATGCGCTTCTTCCAGGGGTACGCCCGTCCAAACGGCCGCGCGGGAACACGCAATTATATCGCCGTCATTTCCAGCGTGAACTGTTCTGCCTCGGTCTCGCACTATGTGCGCGATCGATTTCGCACACCAGATTTTCATCGCGATTTCCCTCAGGTAGATGGTGTCATCGCCTTTACCCACAAAGCTGGCTGCGCGATGGATCCTGGCGAACCGCAGCAAGTGCTACAAAGGGTCCTGGCCGGAATTGCCCAACATCCGAACATATCGGGGTATGTTATGATCGGCTTAGGATGCGAGAGTAATCAAGTCGATGCCATCCGACAAAGTTATCACTTGGACAAATTGAGGGAAGGTGAATCAGCT
>Ga0163163_10000335_pt1 | contig 45290 bp, 45 predicted proteins | sample S65metaG_FD_119766 | JGI IMG/M metagenome (GOLD analysis project Ga0163163, IMG submission 119766) | Switchgrass rhizosphere microbial communities from Kellogg Biological Station, Michigan, USA - S6-5 metaG | ecosystem: Host-associated > Plants > Roots > Rhizosphere > Soil | place: USA... | reverse complement strand
GGAGTTCCGGAGGAGATCCCCGTCGCCAAGACAGCAGCAGAGGTCTCTGAGCCGCACGCTGCCTACGGCCAGGCTCCCCCAGCGCAGGCTATTTCGCGGGACTGGTGTGGCTAAAAGTGGGGTGGCTAGGAGGGCTTGCAGCAGCCTGGTCCAGACTGCTTGAGATCATCCTGGCCAGTCCTAGGCCTCCGTGCGAAGTTAGGGCCTTGGCAAAGTACTCGTCGGCCATCTGCATGGCGGAGCTGGCCGTCTGGTCTTCTCCAGAGCCCAACCACCCACCATCTTCTTCGTGTGCCGCCTTGAGAATCTGTCCCACTAGAAGCGATTCAAATTGAACCGCCGCGTCTTTGGTCTTTTGCGGACTATCCACCTTTTGCGAAGGCGCGTTGATTCCCGTGGCGAGTCCAGGAGTCGACAATATGCCGGGGATAAGAGAGTCTGCCATTCTAGAGGACGTCGATGTCCGCCTCGAGCGCGCCCGCGGCGCGTAAGCTTTGCAGAATCGCGATCACATCGCGCGGCGTGGACCCAATCGATCCCAGAGCGCGAACCAGTTCCTCGACCGTTGCGCCTTGCTTGAGCACCAGGGTGCGTGACTTCTCTTCCTTTGCGCCCACCGAGACCTGCGGCACCACTGCCGTTTGCCCTTGCGAAAAAGGCGCCGGCTGAGACACCGTATTTACGGTCTGTATCTCCACCGTGAGATTGCCGTGCATAATCGCAACCGGCGAAACTCGAACTTCTTTGCCCATCACAATAGTGCCCGTGCGTTCATTGATGACCACCCGAGCTGGCCGGTCGGCTTGAACGGTCAGAGCCTCCACCTCGGCGATGAATTCGACCGGCCGGCTGGCGTAATCCGCCGGAATCGTAAGCGCGACCAATGCCGAGTTCTCCGCCTTAGCAACCAGCGGCTTGCCGTCCGCGAACTTGTCGTTGATGGCGGCGCTGATGCGGATAGCAGTGGTGAAATCCGGCTGCATGAGCTGCAGCTTCACATGGCCGTTGGGAGAAAGCGTAGGCGCGGCACGCTCGATCGTCGCGCCCCCTGGGATGCGTCCCACGGTTGGATGATTTACGGTTTGGCCATTGCCGGTTCTCCCGGTGGAAAAGCCTCCAGTCATCACCGGGCCCTGCGAGATTGCATATACCTGTCCGTCCACGCCCTTCAAGCTGGTAAGCAGAAGCTGTCCACCCTGGAGATTGGGTGCGTCGCCGATGGAGGAAGCAGTGACATCGATGTGGACGCCGGGTTGGGCGAAGGCAGGAAGCGTAGCCGTAACCATAACAGCCGCCGTGTTGGCCACTCGAAGGATCGCCGGATTTGTTGCGACTCCCATTTGCTGGAGTAAATTCGCCAAGCTCTGGGCCGAAAACAGGGTTTGCTGCCGGTCGCCCGTGCCTCTCAATCCGACCACTAGTCCATAACCGATGAGCTGGTTGTCGCGGACGCCTTCAATCGAAACCAACTCCTTAAGTCGCGTTCCGTTGGTCTGCGGCTCCAGCGCCAGCATCAAAAGTGGAAGAGCAAATGAAAGCACTTGAAGAATCTCCTAGAAGGGCAACAAACCGAGCAGCATGCGGTAGAGGAAGTTGGGCCGGCGCACCGCATCCGCGACCACACCTTTGCCATTGACCTGAATTTCCATTTGAGCGAGTCTCTCGGATTGAACGATATTGGCGGTATTCAAATCTATCGGCCGAATCACCCCGCGAACGGTGATGACTTGATTTTCGGAATTGATACCGACGTTCTTCGATCCCTCCAGCACCAGATTGCCGTTCCGGAGAACGTGCGTGACTCGTGCCGACACCGTGGTGGTCAGGGTGGTGGTTCGGCTGGTCGTGCCTTGTCCATCCAGCGTTGTTTGACCGCCTAGATTGGCAAGGTTCGCCCAGGGTCCGGTAGCTCTGGTCACCCCGGCCAGTGCACTAATACTGTTTTGAGCGCTAGACTTTCGCGCAGTTTGGGTCGCACCGCTGCTCACAGCCGAGGCGCTCTCCTCCACCACAATGGTGACGATGTCATCGATGCGGCGTGCTCGTTGATCCGCCGCCAGATCTGAAAACCAGGCCGAAGGAGTCCACAGGGACCCAGTGCTCGCGGTCTGGGCATTGGGCGCATCCGGCTGGGACGCCTGCTCAATATACTTGTCGAGAGCCGATGCCGCCTTCGGCTGTTCTTTCTTGTTACGCTTCGGAGCCGCGTAAGAGGCAGCCGTGCATAGCAGCAGGATGGCGATCGCAATCTTCTTCATTGCACCAAATCCCCCACGATCACTTGATTTTTTCCAGCAACGCGCGCGCGAAAATCTTTGCCGCTCGAAAGATTGCGCACCAGGATCGTCGATCCCCTGAAGCCGTCCGACTGTGCCTTCCCTTTGATTGCAAGACGAGCGGCGCCGGCGAAAACCTCCACGTCTACCAATTCGCCCTTTGTGACATCGGGCAAGGCAGCCAGCTGAGTCTTGCGAATCGGGAGATAGGCGCGCAATAGACTCTTGGGAACATACCCGATCACCTCGTCCAAGTTGCGAGCCGTGGCTTCATCCAGCAGGGAATCTTCGCAGCTTTCCAAACGAACTTGATGCTTCTGGATGGGTTTCCCGCTTGGAATACTTGTAGTCGCCACCACCCGGGTCATGTTCGCAATTATCCGAACTCGCGCCCATACCGGGAAATCGCTGTCTGCATAGTGCACATATCCACGCCACAAAATCTCCGGCTGGCTTCCAGTCTGCTTCTGCATCCCCGTGCGCAGAAAAATCAGCTTGCCCAGCGGCGCCGGGCGTTGGCTCGAAGCGGAGATCTCAATTCTGGCGGTTGTGATACCAGGGACATCCGCCAATGTTTCGAGGATCGCTGTCCGGATATCTTCGGGCTGGGGAATAAACGTCCGCAGAGACAAGCAGACGTCTGGAAGATCCAGAATTTCGACGCCCTGATTCTTCGCGATCCGCTGCAGGTCGGCGCCGCGAAAAATTCGCGGGGCGCCGCTGCGCGGTACATAGCCAAGATGAAAATCGCCCGCCACCTGCGCAAAGCCGGGCAACACCGCCGCGACATCGCGAGCCAGAATCATTTCGCTCTGTATCGGATGACAATCAGGCGGGGCCGACAACGCCAGTAGGAACGGGAACGCCATAATCATCGGGTGACGTTGTTCATCATTTGATACATTTCATCGGCGGCTTTGACCACCTTGGAATTCGCTTCGTAGGCACGCTGGCTGACGATCAGGTTGACGAATTCATCGACGACGCTCACGTTGGATTGTTCGGTGTATCCCTGCAATAGGGTTCCCAAACCTTCCTGGCCGCCCGGATTGCCGACAATGGGGTCGCCAGAAGCGTTGGTGGGCTGATACAGGTTTTGACCCAGGCTGTTCATGCCGGCGGGATTAATGAAGTTGGCGAGCTGGATCTGCCCGGCCGTCTGCGCCGCGGTCTGTCCCGGCACTGTATAGCTGACGGTTCCGTCGGTGGCAATCGTGACGGCCTGAGCATTCTGCGGCAGGGTGATTCCTGGGTCCAACAGATTCCCGTTAGCATCCACCAGGTTGCCGTCGCGGTTCAATTGGAACTGCCCGGCGCGAGTGTAGGCCAGATCGCCGCTCGCCGTCTTCACCTGGAAAAAGCCGTTCCCCTGAATCACCAGATCCAGCGGATTCGACGTCTGCGTGAAATTCCCCTGCGTGAAAATGATCTCGTTGGAGGCCGCGCGCGTACCCAAGCCGAGCTGCAGTCCCGTCGGCACGGTGGTTTGGGCGCCCGCTGCGGCGCCGGGCTGAACCATGGTCTGGTACATCAAATCCTGAAATTGCGGACGGCGCGACTTGAAGCCGGCAGTGTTGGAGTTCGCCAAATTGTGGGCGATGTTGTCGACGTTCATCTGCTGCGCGGTCATCCCGCTGGCAGCGCTATAGAGAGCTCTAATCATGGTTGTGTCTCATCTCCTCGCACGATTACTCGCGTCACCCGCCAACCCGAGCCACTTCTGCGAGCGCCTGTTTGTTCATCTCGGTTGTGATGGTGATGGCCTTCTGCAGCATTTCGAATTGCCGCATCAGACCCACCAGGCGCACTGCCGATTCGGCTGGTGCAACGTTTGAATTCTCGGTTTTGCCTTGCTGTACGGTGGCTTCAGTGGCAGGAATGGGCACCACCTTGGGATCGCTGGGCATAAAGTAGCTGTTGCCTAGCTTCTGAAGCATCGAGCGATCGGAAAAATCCACAATCTGCAACTGGCCCAGGGGCTGCCCGCTCTGCGTGATAGATCCGTCCGCATCTATCTCAACGGGATCTTGCGACTGCGTTTGAATAGGTTGTCCGTTGGGATCCCGCACCGCGTAGCCATCGCTGGTGATTAGCTGGCCGCTGGAAGACAGTTGGAACGAGCCATTCCGCGTATACAACGGGCCGGTTGGTCCGTTCACCGCGAAAAATCCTTTGCCGGAGAGCGCAAGATCGAGCGCATTGCCCGTCGGCGTCAAGACGCCCTGGCTGAAATCCGTCCATTGTTTCTGGATCAGCGGAAGCCTGGTGGACGCACTGCTGCTCTCATCATCAGCCGCGGTAAACAAAGTGTAGAACTCGCGGTCGAGTTTGAATCCACCGGTCGTGGTATTCGCGAGATTGTTGGCGACAAGGTCCAGCGCTTCCATGCGCGATTGCAGACCACTAGCGGCTGTGACGGAAACTTGGTCCATAACTGTCCTTGCCAGAATGCACGCACACAGCCAAACTTCGCGAGTTGAATTTTTCCTAGAATTTTCATCGTGAGTTGCGATATAGGAAGTGGGCCTTCCCTTCCCGAGCGTCAGATTCCCGACGAAACCAGGCGGAGCCCTGACATGGGCCGTGCGCTAACTAACTGAAAAACGAGTTCAGCGAAAATGGCCGCCAAGCTGCATAGCAGATGCCTACGTGATGACTGTCTCTGCTCAGATTGGAACACTTCGCGAAGTTCCCGATAGTACTTCTATTTCGTTGGACAGCGGTACAGCCCTCAAAGGCGCGTCGCTCACATCGGATTTCCGGAGCGTGCTCGAGCAGTATCACGCGTCACGCGAAAGCGTTTCGGAGACGGATGACACGCAGGGCGCAACCACTCAAAGCACAACCCAGCAGAAACAGAAAGATTCCGATCCAACCACAACTCTTGCTGTTCCTCAACCGGCGACGCCGGCTGTGGAAGCTCCCCGGCTGATTCTTCCATTCACCACATCCATTACGTTGCGTCAAGACGCGACTTCTTCGCCGAAGGATACAGCTGTACAAGATACGAGCGCTTCAGTAGACGAAACAGCTACTCAAGATGCGAGCGCCTCAATGGACAACACAGCCACCCAGCCCTCCACCGCGCCAGCGGGCCGAAATGCGCGGTCTACAGCAATCCCGACATCCTCTCCCGCCCCTACGATTCTCCGCGGCACGCTCGATCTGCTCAGCCGGCCCCGTGGAAACGATCCGAAAACGGATCGTGCCTCTGTTAAGGAGCAGCCCAAGACGCAAGCGAAACCGCAGGCTAAATCGAAGGATTACGCGCCAACCCCGACCGCAGCCGCGCCGATTGGCCAAGTCGCGCCGCATGACCAAGTCAAGCCGCTTCCGGAAATCGCGCCGGCTGATCCGTCGATCCCGGTTCTGGTCACCTCCTCGACGACTCTCGAACAAGCCGCAACGATCGTACAGAATAGTTCGACGGTTAGCGAAGCTCCCTATCCTGTTTCCACTTCCACCTCGGACCGCGCGATCGCCTATCAATACGGCCCTTCGAACGAGCGCCCGGTAGAAACCGCCGTCATCCACATCGCCAGCCAAGAGCCGAAAAAAGTTTCAGATTCATCCCAGGCCCCTACGGTCCCGATTCCAATTGCGAACCCGGTCACGAACACGGTCGAGCCGCAAGCTCCGATTCACCCTCCCGTTGGTTCAAACGTTCCTCGGCAAGATGCGAAAGCTTTCGAGAGAGGCTCCGCAGTTTCCCAGGATTTCTCAGCCGCATCGGGAAGCGATACCAAATCCATAATTCCGCCCGCTGTCGAACACGCGAATGACACCCCCGCACCCAATTCTGGTGCGATTGCCTTCGCGGCACGCCTCACTCCCACCGCGGAATTGCAGACGCCCGGGTCCGAATCAACTCTTCCGGCCGCGCCGCTGGCAGGTTCACAGACTCCAACTCAGGTCGTGACGCCTGCAGCGGCAAAACAAATCGTAACGGCAGCCGATCTTCCGGTTGATGCTCACAGCGGCGAGAGTGGAGGCCAGCCCAACAAAGAAAAGGCGAGCGACCAGTTTGCCAAGCCCGACACGCTCCTGCCGCAAATGCACATGGCGGCAGCGGGTCAGGCCGTCACCCCGCCGAACAATCATTCATCCAGTAGTCCGTTGTCGCCGGCGGCTCAGATGGATCGAGTCATAGATCCTCCAGCGGCCGGGCCCAAAACCAACAATGACATTACAGTTCGGATTCCGGACTCGACTGGCCAGGACACAGCCGTCCGCTTCGTGGAACGCGCTGGTGAAATCCATGTGTCAGTGCGGACGAGCGATGTGGAAATGGCGCATAGCCTGCGCGGCGGACTCAATGATCTGGTGAATCATCTCGAAGATGGCGGAATCCGGACCGAGGTATGGCAACCCGGTTCTGCCTCGAATGCCTCGACCTCGCAGAACGACTCTCATCAACCTTTCGCCGATCCCGACGGCTCGAATGGCCGCCAATATCAATCCGGTTCGAACTCCGAACAGGAACCCAAGCAGAACAAACCCCGGTGGGTAGAAGAATTGGAAGGCTCCATCGGCAACCCAAATTTCAAGGAGACGACACAATTACTATGGCAAGCATAGGCTCAGTAATCGGCTCCGGGGCTGACGCCTCGGCCAATTCTTCGGCCAGCACCGCGAGGAGTGACAGTTCGCTGGCTGACAAGACCACTTTCCTGCAACTACTGGTAGCCCAAATCAAGAACCAGGACCCAACGCAGCCCATGGATAGCACCGCGTTTCTCAGCCAGCTAGCGCAGTTTAGCCAGTTGGAACAGTTGGTCGGAATTCGTCAGGATCTCGAGAAGCCTGCCGATACTACCGCAACCACGCCAGTCCCGTCCCCGGCCGGAAATTAATTTATTTACAAAGGAGAAAAATATATGTCGTCGTTTTCCACACCACTTTCAGGATTGCTAGCGAATCAACAGGCTCTCAGCGTCGTCAGCGATAACATCGCCAATTCGAATACTCAGGGCTTCAAGTCAAACTCCGTGCTCTTCGAGGACGCCATGAACGAGGCTTCGGCGTCGTTGCAGATCGGCGCCGGGGTCGGCAGCACTCTCACCACGCGAAGCTTTACGCAGGGCTCGGTTCAGAGCACCGGCGGATCGTTCGACGCAGCAATCCAAGGCGGCGGATTTTTTGTGATGCAGGATGCGGCGGGCAACGTCACGTATACCCGCGACGGCAGCTTCAAACTCAACGCCGAAGGACAATTGACCAATAACTCAGGCCAACTGGTGCAGGGTTGGACAGCTGTGAACGGGGTGGTAAATCCCTCCGGAGCGGTGTCCCCGATCTCGGTTCCTTCGCTATCGTCGCAATCTCCCGCTCCGACCGCGAACATGACGGTCAGCGCCAACCTCGATGCCTCGTCACCCGTCGGAGCTTCCTTCTCTGCGCCGATCCAGGTGGTTGACTCCCTGGGCGATACGCACACCTTGACCGTCAATTTCACCAACACGGCTCCGCTAACCTGGACCTACGATGTGACCATCCCCGGCGAAGATTTGACGGGTGGGACCGCTGGCACTCCCAGTTCCCTCACCACTGGCACCCTCACGTTCAGCAACAGCGGCGTGTTAACGTCCCCGGCTGCCGGGGCGCCGATCGCTGTAGCCACCACTACCGGCCTGGCAGACGGCGCCGCGGATCTCAGCATCAATTGGAATCTGTTCGACAGCGCCGGCGGCCCGCTGATCACGCAGTTCGCAAGCGCTTCCACCACCACCGGCTCCACGCAGGATGGAGTTCAGGCCGCGACGGTAACGGGAATGAGTCTACAGAACGGCGGCTCGTTGGTGGCCACTTACTCCAATGGAACGCATCGCACCCTGGCGCAGCTTGCCGTAGCTTCCATCTCGAATCCCGATAGCCTGTTGGCGATCGCAAACAATCAATACATGGCGGGCGTCGGCACCACCACTCCTTCCGTCGGCGCCGCCGGCACCGGGACTCGCGGAAATATCGTGGCCAACTCGCTCGAAGCATCCAACGTCGACATGGCCACGGAATTGACCAACCTGATCGTGTACCAACGCGGCTACCAGGCTGACTCCAAGGCGATCACCGCGATCGACCAGATGCAGCAGACCCTGATCGCGATGCAGTTGTAGGGCGTCTGACAGAGCTGGTTTGAAACGGAAAAGCCCTTGACAACCGAAGAAAAAATGTCGCGCTACGCCCAGCTCTCCTTCCCCGTCGAAGCTGAGCTGGGCCGGTGCGAAAAGTCTGTCCGGGAGATCCTCTCTCTCTCTCCCGGCAGCATCCTCACCTTGCCGCAGCCAGTGGGGTCGAAAATGACACTCTACGCGGGCGGCGCCTCCTTCTGTTCGGGAGACATGATGCGCTTGGGCGGCGTAATGGCGGTACGAATCACTGGTTTTGAAAGCCGGAAGCGGAGTCAATAAGCAAGCGAATGGAAGTGTTCCAACAGTTCGTGGTCGTCTTAATTGTGCTCGGCCTGCTGTGCGGCGCCTTGTGGGTGCTCAAACGCAAGGGTTGGGCGAGTACCGGCCTGCGGCGCAAGCGCGAAGAAGGCGCGCCGCGTCTCGAAGTGATTGATCGTTTACCGCTTACGCAGCACCATTCGCTGCATCTGGTCCGCCTGGCGGACAGGACGCTGCTCATCGGCTTGTCGCCCAACGGCTGCAATTTGCTGGAGTCGGCACAGATCGCGCTTCCCTCTCCCGTCAGGCAGGAAAACTAAATTGGCGCTACGAACTCTGTTCCTTGGAATCCTGTTCGGGACCATCGCGTTTGGCGCGCCGGCCGCGAGTTCGCCGCTCACCGCGTTGGGCTCCAAAGGGTCTGCCACCACGCTCAGTCTGCCCATGCAGATTGCGCTGTCACTCACCTTGATGGTGCTGCTGCCCGCCGCACTGATGTCGATCACGCCGTTTCTTCGAATCACCATCGTTTTACATTTCCTGCGCCAGGCGTTAGGTACACAATCAACGCCGTCGAACCAGGTGTTGATCGGGCTCTCGATGTTTCTGTCTCTCCTGATCATGCAGCCCATGGCCACCGAGATTTATCACAGCGCCTGGGAACCGATGGATCAAGGGAAAATGAGTGCCAGCCAGGCGTTCGACGAAGGATCGAAACCCCTCAAAACATTTCTGGGAAAGTACGCTCGCGAAAAAGACATTCAACTATTCGTGGAAGTGGCGAAAGCCCCTGCGCCGCGCAACTCCTCTGACCTCGGGCTGCAGGTGCTGATCCCCGCCTACATTCTCTCCGAGCTCAAGACCGGTTTCCAGATCGGCGCTCTGCTGTTCTTGCCCTTCCTGGTTATCGATCTGGTGGTTGCCTCCGTCACTCTCTCCATCGGAATGGTGCAACTGCCACCGGTGATGCTTTCAGCTCCCTTCAAGATCCTTTTGTTCGTCCTGGTGGACGGCTGGAATCTTGTGGTCGGCTCGCTGGTCAAATCTTTCTATTAGGACTTCATCATGACTCCAGAAGCAGCAGTACAGATTATTCGCGAAGCTCTCCTCGCGGCCTTTGGGTTGGCCGCGCCTCTGCTGCTGATTGGTTTCGGCGTCGGTATCATCATGAACCTGGTGCAGGTGGCGACCTCGCTGCAGGATTCCGCCTTCAGCACCTTTCCGCGCCTGGCCGCGTTCCTCGCCGGTTTTATCCTCCTGATGCCCTGGATGCTCAAGCAGTTGGTCACCTACACCGTGGGAGTCTTCACCGCCATCGCCAAGTATGGGCACTGATCTCACGATTGATGTCGGGACCCTCTACGCCTTTCTGCTGGTATTGGCTCGTATCTCCGGAGCATTTATCTTTGTTCCGATCCCAGGAATTCAAGCCGGCCCGCAGATCGCACGCGCACTCCTGTCTGTCAGCCTGACGCTGGCACTCCAACCGCGTTGGCCGGTCATCGATGCCGCCAGCGTTAGTTTTCCATTGTTGCTGGGTTGGATGCTTGCCGAAGCCGGCATGGGCCTGGCGGTGGGTCTCGCGGTTGCGTTCCTGACCGAAGGTTTTCAAATGGGAGCGCAGATCATCAGCCTGCAAGCCGGCTACACCTTTGCGAGCACGGTCGACCCGTCCTCCGGCGCGGACTCCACGGTTCTGATCATGATTGCCCAAACTACCGCCGGGCTGCTTTTTTTCGCCACCGGCCTGGACCGCCAGATCCTGCGGGCCTTCGCCAACAGCCTTAGCGCCCACCCTCCGGGCCACTTCGCAATCACGTTGCCGATGGCCACGCGCATAATCCAAGCCAGCTCTTCGATTTTTACCACCGGCTTGCGCCTGGTGCTTCCGCTGCTGGCATTGCTGCTGATGGTGGAGATTTCGCTCGCGCTCCTCACACGTCTGAATTCACAGCTTCAGTTAATGCAGCTCTCCTTCCCCATCAAGATGCTGTTGTCCCTAACCTTGTTTGGCTGGCTGCTGCTGATTTTCCCGCAAGTCTTCGCGCAATCTGCCAACCGGGCCATGCAGTTGGTCTACAGTCTCCTCGCGGCGTAGAGCAAGGTCATGGCGGATTCCAACAAGACAGAACAACCTACTGGCAAACGCCTCTTAAAGGCGCGCAGCGAGGGGCAATTTGCGTCGTCACGCGAACTGATCGCCGCCGCGAATTTCCTGGTGTTTCTAGGGATTTTAGGTGCTTGGTTTCCTTCCTGGATGGACGGCATGAAGCAGATGCTACGGCAGGCTCTGGAGGGGGCCTTCCGAGGCGACCTCACAGTGACCAGTTTCCCGAGTATAGCCGCCACTTTGCTGAACCAGGCGTTCCTTCCGCTCTCCATTTTGGCTGGCCTGACGACGCTGACGACGATCGCGGTGAATCTAGCCGTCACCAAAATGGGTTTCAGTTTCAAAAAACTGATGCCCGATTTCTCGCGTTTAAATCCCCTTCCAAAAGTCAAGAACCTGGCCACCCAAGGTCCCGCCGCCGTCGGTCAGGCAGCCGCGATGCTGATCATATTCAGCAGCACCATTTATCTGATCGCAAAACAGAATGCGGAGGTTTTCCTCTCACTGCCCTTCGCCAGCCTCGACATCGGCCTCCAAACCGTCGCTGTGGCCATCAAGGACTTGCTGTGGAAAGCGGCGGCCGTCTTCCTGGCCTTCGGTCTCATCGATCTCTTCCGCCAGCGCAAGCGTTATACCAAGGGCCTAAAAATGACCAAACAGGAAGTCAGGGAAGAGGCCAAGGAATCCGAAGGCAACCCGCACGTTAAGGGCAAGATTCGCAGAATGCGAAGAGACCTGGCACGCCGCCGCATGATGAAGGAAGTTGCCACTGCGACCGCCGTCATCGTCAACCCCACGCACTTCGCCGTGGCGCTGCGCTATTCGGCCGACTCGGCGGGTACGCCCGTGGTGGTTGCCAAAGGCAAGAATTATCTCGCTCTCCGCATCCGCCAGCGGGCCATCGAGAATGGGGTGCCGCTGGTCGAGAATCCGCCCCTGGCGCAGGCCCTCTATAAATCAGTGGATGTGGGCCGCGAGATCCCGCCGCATCTCTACAAAGCGGTGGCAGAAGTGCTGGCTTATATCTATCGACTAACCCATGCGCGGGTAGGGAGCGCACGCCTGAGACCCTAGGAATTTCGCTCTACAAGCGCCTAGATTCTGCGATATATGGGACGGATGGGAGTCTCCGTCATAACGCAGTCCTCGATGCGCGCGCAAACGCTGCGTTGTCTCGACAGCCTGCCCAAAATGTCTCCCATGGTCGGGCATTTGCTGGCTCAGCTCTCCCGCCGAAACTGCGAAATCCATGATTTGGCGGAGACCGTGGAGCGGGACCCCGTGCTATCGGCCCAGGTTCTTCGTCTGGCGAATTCGGCCATTTTCGGCCGTCTGCGGCCGGTTTCCTCAGTACGTCACGCCATCGCCATGATTGGGACCGGCGCCTTGCGGAAGTTCGCCCTGGGGTCGTCCATTTCAAATCTCTTTTCGCGTACCAAGCTGGCGAAGCATTTCTCGGTACGGAGATTCAACGTACATTCGGTGGCGACGGCCACGCTCCTTGAACTGCTCTCTGAAGAACTTCCGTTTGAATCCGGTGAGGACGCATTCCTCGCGGGTTTGATGCACGATATCGGCAAAATGCTGGTCGCGTCGAGTTTCCCGCAGCAGTACGATGACATCCTGGCACTCACTGCGGTCAATGGCGCCACGCTGATTGAGGCCGAGCGCGACGTCCTCGGGATAGATCACGCTGAGTTGTCGAGCCTGGCGATTTTGCGCTGGGATCTCTCGGAGGCCCTCCAAACTGCGGCGCGTGATCACCATCAACCCCGCGAGTCTGCCGGAAAGCCCGGATTAAGCCTGGGAATCCACTACGTCGACGCCTATATCAATCACTTGGGTATGTCGGTGTTGCCCCTGCCGCTACCCTGCCAGAAAGCCGACAGTCTGGAAATTCCAGGATTTGCGTTTTCTCAGGAACGCGTGCTCGAGGGCTTCGCGCGGGAAATTCAGACCCTTGGAAAGCTGTTCGGCTAGCAGCGCTTGCGCAGCGTCTATTGCTGAGTCAGCCGGTTTAGAATTCCCAACACGTAGTTCTTAGTTTCCGGAATTTCGGGAACTGTGCCGGCCCTATCCACAGTCCCGGCCCCGGCATTGTAGGCGCTGAGAGCTAAAGATAAATCTCCGTGATATCTGTCCAGTAAGTCCCGCAAAAGTTTGCTGCCTGCTTCCAGACTTTCTTTCGCGTCAAACGGATTCTTCACCTGGAACTGAACCTGCGTGGCGGGCATCAACTGCATGAGTCCCGTAGCTCCCTTAGGCGAAACTGCGCAGGGATGGAAGCCCGACTCCTGACGTGCCACTTCGCGCACCAAAGCCGGATCCACGTTCTGCCGCGGGGCGATGTCATCGATCATGCGCGCCAGCTCGGGTTGGGAAACAGCTTCACAGCCGGCGCCCTCGGGCATGATCATGGGTATGCTCCAGGAAGTCGAAGAAGGCGCTTGCGTGACAGCCGCTTCGACTTGCGTCCGTACTGATGCCCTTTGCTTGGCCAGAGACGGCCCCATCGCGGCGCGGATTCGATCGGCCTGGGACCGAACGTCTTGTGCAAGCAAAAGCGCAAGTAAAACAATCACATAGAGTCTATCGGCAGCCGCGAAGAGCCGCTTTAGACGTACTTGTGCCCACCGCTGACCGGCTTAGAGTGGGCCGCCGCCGAGCGCAGCCGACAGACTGGCCAGCTTGGGTTGAAATTTCAGAACGTCGGAACCCGCCTTGTGATCGACGACGCCCGCGGCAACCTGGAACACCAGTGTGCTCGGAATGCCGTTGTGCGTGAAGGAATACGGTTCCGCAAGCTTCTGTGCCACGTCGCGCGAGGCCGCCATCGCACTGCTTGGAGAGGCGTTAAGAATCGCTACGAATTGATTCGCGGTCCAGCGCCCCAGCAGCGACTCCGCGCCTAGCGTGTCCCGCAGCCGGACCTGAAGCGCTTGAAGAGCGTCTTCGACGGCGCCGCCGGAATAACGGCTGGTGAGGGGCTTCAAGTTCTTAAGGACGATTAATACCAGGCAGAACGACGTGTTTTGCTTGAGCATTTCATCAATTTGACGGTCGATGTGCTGGCGGTTCCAGGTTTCCGATGCCGGCGTCGCTGAGCGGCACCCTGCCTGAATCCTTTGATGCAAGAGGCGGATCTCGTCTTTCAATTGCGCCACAGCCAGCTGGTTTCGAGCCCGCATCTGGTCGAAACTTGAAAGAATATCCGCGGAAGCGGTGCGAATCGACGCGCGGATGTCTTCAAACCGGCCGCTAAAAGCGGCGGCCTCAAGCCTTTTTAGCGCTTGCTTCAACTCCTTCTCGTGATCGTCCCCACGCGCGGCCGCGTTCCCTGCGAACTCATCCAGCGCCGATACCGCCGCGTGCATCTCCTTGCGCAACTGGCGCAGTTGCTCGTGCGTGCTGTCCCGGTACCCGCGCAGTTCTTCGCCGAAGAGGTTCTGGATATTTTGCAGGTGTTCCGGACTGTTTGCCGCGCCTAATTGATCTACCAGTGCCTGCAACTCTCCGCGGAAGAGCGCCGCTTGCTGGTGGTCCACTTCGATGACATTTTGTTCCGTGCAGGCGATGGCGAGCCCGTAGCATTCGAGCGCCACCTTCTTGAACTTCTCCAGCCGCTCCATTTCATGGCCGGTCTTAAATAATGAGATCAACGCCGCTCCTTTTTGGGACTGCGGGTAGGGGAACTCATCCGAGGAGCAGCCTTGCAATACTGGAAGGAGCGGCGGATTCGAGCAGGCAGCGGCGCGTCCCGTCGCGGCCTTCGACCCGTATCGATCCCGTTCGTTCGCTAACACGATAGGCGGACTGTGCGCCGTGATGCCGCACCAATGAGTCGAGAGGCCAGTCTGAATCCGCCACCATCCGAATGTGGCCCTCCGGGCCGATCAGAATCGTCATCTCGGAACACACTTGGCCTTGCCGGGAAGCGTTTTCGGCAGCGTGCATGATTTCGAGGGCTTGTTCAGCGAGACGCACGCCCTCATATCGCGAAGGCCGGAGGAAATTCTAGTCGAAACGTGGGTAGCGGCTGCTTATCCTGCGCTCATTGTCCCGCTGGCGCTCGTTGTCCCGCTGTTACCGGGCCAGATGTTCACCCCGGCAACCCAAGCGTCATAAATCGAAGGGTATTGGCTAGGGCCGATGGTATCGTACTGGATCTTTTTGATGGAATCCATAACCAGATTTGCATACTTCGTTCCCATCGCCACCGGATCGTAGCCCTGCGGACAAGTTTTCGGATAGGTTGCGGCTCGCGACTGAGCGTAGCTAACGAAGTTCTCAACCAGCTCTTGCGGAGTAGTCGCTGGAACGCTGCCCCATTCGAACTGTAGCGGATCGTTGATAAACTGCGCCGCCAACATCTGAAGATCGCTTTCCGGGGCTGCCGTCGTGTTGATCACGCCTGCGGGAGCCTCCCAGCTCACAAAAACCAGCGCAGGTGGCGTGTAGTAAGGAGGAGACAACCATCCTGGCTCGGCACTGTTGGTTAACCCGGGTTGGGAGCCAGTTGCTGCTGCTCTGTCAGTCGGCGATGCGGCGGTGCTCGGCGACGGCGAGACCCCGTCCATAAGGTACTGGAAGAAACTGTACTGGACGGCCGGCGAACCAGATGGAGTCGCAGGGGACGCGGCCGGAGTGTCAGAATTCTGACGCTGAGCCTCATTAATATTGGTCGGAACTCCGCTGTCCGGCTGAGGATTGCCTCCCGCTTGGTTGACTGCGCTCTCGAACTGATCGGCGAACGAAGAGGTTGAATCTGGAGAACTTGGGATGCCCAATATGGACACTTGAGCAGGGATGGCGGGCGCTACCGGCGCGGTCTTGCTGATCATTGGACTTGCCTCCAACTGGTGAAGAAGCAATCTGGGGACCGTTTTGGAAGTCCGGAGAATCGCTCTAGGGTTGGTCCGCCCCTAGTGGCTACTCTTTGCTGCGTTCCCTGCTGCTGCAGGTTCCGGGATATCCGTTGCGGCGGGTTGACTTTCCGCCATCGTTTCCTCCTGGTGGTCCAGTCCCATATTTCGGACAATGATCGAAATTCGGCGATTAGACGGATTTGTAGGATCGTCCTTCTTCATTAACCGCTGGTCGGCGAAACCCCGTACCTGGCTGATACGGCTTTCTTCCATACCAAGACCGGACAAGACCCTTCGGGCGGCGTTGGCACGATCAGTCGATAGTTCCCAATTCGAATAGTCCGAGCGCCCGTAGGGACGGGAGTCGGTATGTCCTTCAATCGCGACCTTATTCGGCAGTTTCAGCAACTCGGCTGCAAGAGCCTTCAAGATGTCGGTTCCAGCTGCGGTCGGCTTGGGATCGCCTGTCTCAAAGAAAAGGCCATGCTCGGTCTCGATCAGATCTATACGCAATCCCTCGGCGGTAAGCATGATTCTTATTTGGTTTTTCATGGACTGGAACGCTGGAACCTGCCGCACCACTTGTTCCAGCTTTTCTTTCAAATCCTTCAGGTCGTCGCGTTTCAGCGTGAGCGTTTCTCCTGAGCCTGCGTTCGTGCTGCCGGTTTGCCGGCCTTTTCCGCTGGGGTCTAAGAAATATCCACCCACTGCCTTTTGCACTTTTTCGCTCGCGCTTAACAGCCACAAAACGATGAAGAGCGCCATCATCGCGGTTACGAAGTCGGCGTAAGCGACCTTCCACGCGCCCCCGTGCTCGTCATCGTGATGCGCGACCCGCTTGCGAATGATGATGATGGGCGCACCTTGCTTGGCGCTCAAGCGGCCTCCTGCGCTGCGGGGCTCTCGGAGGTTGTCTTACGGCACACTTTATCCATCTCTTGAAAGGTGGGCCGCAAGTGGTGTGGGATAGCGCGCCGCGCGGCTTCGAGCGAGAGCATCGGCGCAAGGCCCTTCATACTTGCTAGCATTCCCATGCGAAGGCATAGGAAGTAATCTCCTTCTGCATCGGTGTGCTTCTTAATGTGAGCAGCCACCGGCCCCAGGAAGCCATAACACAGAAGGATGCCAAGAAATGTTCCCACCAGGGCAGCAGCTACTTTATGACCAATTTCTTCCGGCGGGCCGCCCAAAGACCCCATCGTAATGACCACTCCCAATACAGCGGCGACGATACCCAATCCCGGCAGACTATCGGCAACAGTTGTCAACGCACTGGCAGAGAGGCGGCCCTGCCGATGCAAAATATCCAGGTCCGTTTCCATGAGCTGGTCCAGGTCGTGCGGATCCACGCCTCCCGTCATTTGGGTCCGCATCGTGTCGCAGAAGAAATGCAGCGCCTCTTTGTCTTTGTAGAAATTGGGATGTCGCTTGAATAGGGCGCTCTTATCCGGTTCGTCCAAGTCTTGTTCGAGGCTCGACAAGCCCTCCTTGCGGGCCGTGTTGAAGAAGTCATTGAGAAACTTCAAGGTATCCAGATAAATGCCGGCGGTGTAACGGCTCCCTTTAAAAACCTGAAGAATCCCGCTCCCGATCCCCTTCAACACATAGATTGGATTTCCGATCAGTACGGTCCCCAATGCCGCGCCGCCGATGATGAGCAGCTCCGCCGGCTGCATGAGCACCAGGAGGTTGCCCTTTTCCATGAGATAGCCCCCGGCAATACAGCCGAGGACGACAACGATGCCGATTATTGGAATCATGCTTTACGAACTCTCCGATTGTTCCGGGACGACCGGCGTTTAGCCTTTACATCGGCTGATTCGGCGGCCCAGAGAAAATCGCGCGCCAGCTCAGTGAGATGCACCATCCATATCGCAAAGTCGCCCCGCAATTCTAGGCTGATTGGAGTCTACTCGCCAGCGGCAGGATATGGTGAAAAAGGATTCTAATGTGCCATGAGTTTAGCGATATGAAAGGGCCCCGATCTACGTGGTCCTATTGAATAAGCCCAGAAGATAAATTTAAATGGAAAAAAGATATGGTTACCGCCAACCGGTTGCCTTTCAAGTGCGCGTGACCGCAACGGCGAACCCTGGAGTAACCGTCTCGGGAGAGACCTTAGACATTTCCGAGTCCGGAATCGGCGTTTGCCTCCCGCTCCTGTTGACTCCCGGGAGCCTTGTCCAGTTGGAGATTGCTGACAGCGTGATGTACGGATTCGTTGCCCACAGCCATGAGTGGGCGCCTATGTCAGAGCCGTCTTTTGTCCGCAATAAGTCATGGAGCGGCGAGTCTGAATCGAGGGGGGCAGACGCGCTTTTTTTACGGCGGTTTTTCCGTACCGGTATCGAAGTAGTCGAGGTTTTGATTGGAACATCTGGTATATCGCAGCTCTTGAAGGCGAAGTTCGAAGAAAGAATGCCCAGCCTGCAGCTTACTTGCTCTGGCGCACCCTTATAGAGACGTTTCAAACCAGCCCGGCTAAAAGGCCGGTAACGGCGGCTCAACCAACGGCGAGAACTCCGGAGAGGCCAATCAGTTCAGTTAAGAATTCGAACGGCCGCGCGGGACCATCTGGCTAGCCGAGCTCAAATTATCATCTGCCTGGTATTTACCGGGATGCTTCATGCAGCCTTTGTTCTCGTACATCGCGGCGTCCGCCCGCTCGACGATCGTTGCCGGTTTATCGCCGGCCTGCCATGATGCGACCCCGCATGCCGCGCTCACTTGAACCTTGCAGGCTCCCGATTCCGTTGTCAGGGTGTATTCGCCATCGACCCATTTTTCGATCCGCTCCGCGCGCGTCCTAGCCTCGCGAAAGTCTCCCTCTACCAATACAAGGAATTCGTCGCCACCCCAACGCCCGACTAAATCTGTCGTTCGGAAAGCTGCCCGGAGTTCCCCGGCGAACTGTTTCAGCAAATCGTCACCGGCAAGATGTCCGAATGCATCGTTGATTTGTTTGAAACCGTTGAGATCGATGTAGATAACAGAAAAGGGGGAACCTTGGCTCGAGTGTAATTCGAGCTGGCGCTCGATCATGCGGCGGTTAATCAAGCCGGTAAGAGGGTCCTGGGAGGCAAGGCGCTCCACCTCCTCCAGGCGATCTTTGTAAACAAGCATCTGAGCACGCAATTCTGCCACGGATTCCTGCCCATCTCGCACCATCTTCGTCACGCAGGTTTCCAACTCCACAACATACTGTCCCAGCGACTGCCGCATGGTCGTAAGATCATTCAGCTTCGCGGTGCCTTGGAGCCGCTCTGTCAATTTTCCGAATTGTTTGGCGTAGCGCTGATCCCGCTCTCCAACCTGGCCGGCGGCCTTGGCCACGATGAGCAGGATTTCCCGCACTTCGTTAGTCTTTTCCTGGTAAAACTGGGCCGCGCGTTCGCTCCACGTGTGCAGCTCGATTTCAAAGAGCTGCTCGGTTTCCGTAAGCAGTCTGACCGACGTCTCCGCGTCCAAGCGTCGCTTGAGATTCAGCAAGCTTTCCTTGAACTTCTCGCCAGCCGGTGGACACGCCTGTACGCCAGCCTCCCCGACCGCGACAAACACCTCCGCATACGACTTCAATGCCGATTGAAGAACCTCCTCCGCTTGCATTGCCATCGATTTCCGTAATGAGATCATTTCAAGTTAGCCGGAGCGGGATTCGGGTACCTAGTTGCTCTCCTGAATTAGGAATACTCAACAATCGTCGCTATCCCGTCGGGACTGTATACCGTTGACGGATTTAGAAAGACAAAGAGGTGGGTGGGTTCTGTTGTCGCTATGTCTTGTATGAATTACGTTGTTAGGAGTGAAGGTCTTCAAAGCCCTCTTGCGTCGAGTCGACTCGCGCCGCCAAACGTCTTAGCGATGTCGACGTCGTCGGGCCGAGCTCCGTACTGGGGGTTGCGATGATGCTCAGCTATTGCAATCCACGACGCGTGCGGACCGGATCGGGAATGAGACCTAGCGATCTCCCGGCCGACCTTGCGCCCCTTTGGCTCCGTCAGCGCCTGTGGCGCCTTCGGCCCCTGCCGCGCCAGTAGTGCCGCGCACGCCAGTCGCCCCATCCGCACCTGTTTTGCCCTCGGTTCCCTGGGCGCCGGTATTTCCGTCGGCTCCCGTGTTACCCGAAGCACCGGTCGCGCCACTGGTACCGGTCGCACCGACCGCACCAGAAGCTCCGGGAGCTCCGTCACGCCCTCGCATGTCGCATCCGACGTTCAGAACTGAAAACAAGGCCACGCAGAATATCAATCGTCTCATCTGTATTGATTAGCTCCTGGAACCAAGTAAGGCAATCCGGCACCCAATCCCGAAGCTTGAATGGTAGTGTGTATGGATCTGGTCATTTAGACTGAAAATCACTCGGTGCGCAAGGTCCCGGCTCTGACGTTGCACAGTCGAATGACCGTATGTCGTTACTTTGCGGCGGGACCAATAAGCGCCTAGTCGCCCGGCTTCAACCCGGGTCGCTCGACGATTTCGATCCTCGCGCCGGCTGGCCCAGCCACATAGGAGAAGTTGACCCCGGGACCGTTCGCCATTACGAGCGGGCGGGGCTCACTGGTCACCGTCACGCCCTTGGCACGCAGGCCATCGATGGTCTTCCCTAGGGGGCCCGTGGAGCGGAAGCCGATGTGGTCGATGGCGTGTCCTTCGCTGGGCTCCGAGTCGCCGCGCTGCACTAGGATCCACACACTGCTGAAGCCGGCCGCGCTGTACTTGACGCCGTCGATGCGTCCCTTGAGTTTGGTGCGTTCTCCACCGAACTTCGCCAGCAGCCAGCTAAAAACCTCATCCGGATCCGGCGCACGCATATGGATGTGGTGAAGGCCTAGCAATTCCGGGTCCTGCACGACTTCTATGCGCGTGCCCCAGGGGTCTTCTACGAACGCCAGCTTAAAAAGCCCAGGCGCGTTGCGCATCGGCGTGACGATCTTGATACTGGCCGCTTCGAATTCCTTCATCTTCGCGTCGAGGTCCGGGAACGAGAAGCCCAGATGATCGACCACGCTCCCGCTGCTCGGTTTCGCATCCGTTTTGCGCATGAACAGGAAGCGCGTACTGCCGAACATCAGTCTGTCGGGGCCCTCCGGGAGGCGACGCGCGCCGAAATATTTCTCGTACCAGGTCGCGGCCGCAGCGGGATCGGGCACATTCAAATGAAGGTGGTCGTAGGGAAAGGTCTGCGCCACGGCGGGACGGATAGCAGGCCCTAGCGCGAGGCATACCACAGCGGTCGAAAGGATAGCCCGTTGCATTAAAGAACTCCTTCCACGGTTAGTCCCCGGTTAGTCCGTTGATTCAGCTTGCCGGATCGAGATCCAGTCTACCCTAGCAGGCGTAGAGTCCGGGCGATACTCACGAGCACTCGCAATCTCGCCATCGGTTCGCCAGCGGCGCGAGCCCACCGCAAGTGCCCGCAAATGACGGTTCTGGAATGATCCCAGGCTTGTGCGGAAGCGCCATTTTCCTGGGAAATCACAGAGTAGCGATTAAAGTTTTACAGTAAATTTGCCGAAACCCTGTTTGTAAATCCTAGATCCCGCCACCCTGTTTGGTGACTGGCGGCCCGGGAAACATGAGAACCGATTTTGTAAAGCCTCTCGACGAAACTGCCGATCATTACAGAAGGAAGACGATTCAGATGAGGGACCGAAGAGTTTATGACCGCGTTCCAGTGGCCTTTCAGGTTTGCGTGACCGTGGTGACGAATCCTGAGCTTACGGCAACAGGAGAGGCGCAAGATTTATCGCAGTCCGGCCTCGGCGTTTTTTTGCCGATCCCGCTCCCGGAGGGAAGCCTGGTCCGGATTGATATCGCGGATAGTCTGTTGTACGGATTCGTCGCGCATTCCGAAGAATGGCCCATCATGTCGAAGCCGTCTTTCGCCCGCAATAAGGTATGGTCTGAATCGAGTGCGGAGGGCGACGCTCCAGTCGAACGCCGATTTCACATAGGGATTGACATCGTCGAAGTTGCGATGGGGACTTCAGGTCTCTCGCAACTCCTGAAAACGACTCTCGACGAGACGCTGCCGGGCGTGGAGATACCGTCCTCGAATCGGGCCTAGCCAACAGCTCTCACGCGTGCCAAGCCACGCTGGGCAGCATCTGCCAAGTACGGGGCCTTATCAACGTCGATTTACTGCCGAATTGTCCTTTAGATAGCCTCCGATTTTAGCCCAAACACTTTATAATTCCAAGCATAGGTGACACCTCCTCCGATGTGTCTCCTAGGAGAGGGAGCGCCAGTTCTTCGGAATGGGCGTTCCCCCTCTCCCTTCAGTCCATTGCCTTTGAGGATGCGGGAACCTTGATTCAAGGGTTGGCATTGATTGGGACGTGGCCCTGCCAACCAATGGAAACCAGTGTATACTTCCTCACGGAGGAGAGTGATTATGCTCAACCGGCGCGAGTTTCTAGGAGCAGGCCTCGCCGCGGCCTCGGCGGTGCAAGCCATGCCGCAGGACCGAATGCGATACGCCATGAGCGGACACGAATTTCGTCTTACCCCGCCGCATCCCGAGACAGGCATCAAGATGGCGGCGCGCTACGGCTACCACGGATTGGAGCCGTTCCAGGAAGACATCGCGAAGTATTTGGATAAACCTCCCGCAGCCCTGAAGGAAGTCTTGGATGCCTCCGGTTTGGCATTGTGCACGGTAGGTAGCGGCGGGCAATATCTGGATCTGGCAAAGGTTCCCGAAACCATCGCGAGCAACGTCGCCCGATGCCGTTACATCTCCCATTTCGGCTGCGAACACCTGAAGGTCAACCTGAGCCGGCGGCCCGGCGACGGCCATGCGAATCTGAGCGACGAGAACGCCCAAGCCGTCGCTCGAACGCTGAACGAAATCGGGAAGCGGACAATCGGCGAGGCGGGTGTCAAGTTCGCGTTTCATCCGCACTGCTGGACGCTGGTGGAGCGGCAACCGGAACTCGACAAAATGATGGAGCTAACGGATCCCCGGTATGTGTTCCTGATTCTCGATACCGGGCATGCGAGCCTGGGTGGAATCGATCCGGTAAGGGCGCTGCGCGACTACTATCCGCGCATTGCAGCGATTCATCTGAAGGATTGCGAAGCCAAATATAGCGCCGGCCACGGGTGGAAAGGCCCGGCTCCAAGCGAAGATGAGCACAACCGGGTAAACCTTTATAAGCGCCTGGGCAGCGGTGGCGTGGATTTCCCGTCCTTCTTCCAAGTCTTGCGCGAGAAGAAATATGCAGGCTGGGTTACGCTCGACTTCGACGCTCCCAGACCCGGGGAGGGCACGGTGGAGCAGGACATGGACTCGCACCGAAAGTATCTGCTCGAAACACTGCACGTTACGCTGAAAAGCTAAGGCACTGGCATTGAGTTGCGGGCGTTGAGTTGCGGGCATTCAATTTGCCGCGGGATCGCGCCGGGAGACTACACCAGGAGACCGCATGAGAATCCGTTTCTGCTTTCCACTCGCGCTGGCAGTACTGTGCGGCGCGCAAACCCTTCCCGCTCCGGGATTTCATCATCTGCATCTCAACTCAGTGAATCCGGACGCGGCCATCGAATTCTATACTCGCCAGTTTCCAAGCACCGCGAGAGCGTCCTACGCGGGAGCGCCGGCGCTCAAGTCGGGCCCAGTCTGGGTGCTGTTCACCAAAGTGAAGACTCCGCCGCCCACCCAGCCGCAGACCGCGATCTGGCACTTCGGCTGGCACGTCGTCGACGCCCATAAGAATATGGCCGAGTACCAACAGCGCGGGGTAAAGCTGCTGCCGCTTTATACGACGGACGAAGGCGGTTCCGTCTTCGTGAGCAGCGATACCTGGCCGGGGGCCAACGGATCACTGGGCCGCACCAAGACGGAAATTGCCGAAGCGATCGCTAAAGGAATAAAGCCCACTCACGGCGCAGGCTTCGCGTACCTCGAAGCTCCGGATCGCGCCATCATCGAGTATCAGGGTGACATGCCGGCCGAGCGCTTCAATCATGTACACATGTTTCAAAAAGATCCGTACTGCGCGGAACTGTGGTATCACCAGCATTTCAATGTGTCGCTCTCCGCAGCTTCGAAAGGCGCCGGCTATACCGAGGCGACTTGCCGCATGGCGATGCCGGAGCGTTCCTGGCCCTCTCTCGCGCGCGAAGGCATGTTCCGGATGCCCGGCGGAGTAACGTTCAGTGACGTCTCGCTGAGCTTCCACATCCAACAGGACGACCGGCCGCTGGCGCCGACGCGGGGTCAGCTTTACGATCACATCGGGCTGAGCGTTGCGGATCTGGACGCCTGGGTCGCCAAGCTGCAGGCCGAGCACGTCAAATTCCTGACCAAGACATATAAGCTGGGAGATGCGCGCGCGGTAATGATCGAAGGCCCCAGCCGCGAAGCGCTCGAGCTCGTCGAGGTCAAATAACGAACCGCCAGACGGCTGCGCCACGACCTCACTCGCCGCGCTCGGCGACTCGACGGAGAAGCACTTTTCCCCTTTGTTCATCAGCTTTTCGCAAGCGAAACCTGCCCATTTGGCAGTGCCTTCATCGGCTCCTTCCGGGTTGACACTATCCACTTTCTTCTGATAGACTGCTTGCGCTGCGAGTCAGGTTGATACCCGATTTGCATACATGAGTATTAAGCGGTTAAGGCGATTGTAGGGGACACGATCTCCGCGAGCGAACCCACCGCACGTTAAGGAGAATAGAATGAAACGCTTGTTTTACACGGTAGCCTTGTCGGCTGCTTTAGGAGCGGTGGCGGCCCAGGCCCAAAACGCACCACCGGCCTCCGCCGATCCCTACGCAAATAATGCTGCCGCGGGAGCGATGAAGTTTCCGCTCGCTGCGCCCGCAGGTAAAGACAGCGGCGCAATGAACAAGGCGCCCGCTGGCGCTCTCAATACTGGTGTGCCGGATGAGAAGACCTGGAAGTACGGCCCGGACTTCAGCGCGCCGGCCGGCTCCCAGATCTGGAATCCGGTCATGGCCAAGATGAAGGCGGGCGGCAAAGTCACCGGCGGCACCGTTTTCAGCGCGAATGATGGCACCACGTATTGCGCGATGGCGAACGCCGGCTACGATTTTATCTGGACCGAGATGCAGCACTCCACGCACGATTGGGATCAGGTTGCCAAGATGTGGGGCCATTGCCCGCATGCCAAGGCGGTTCCCGGCGCGCGCGTAGCTTTCGCCAACGAGCGTGAAATTCAGCATGCCGTTGATGCCGGCGCACTCGTCATCGTGGTACCCACGGTCCGCTCAGAGCAGGAAGCTATTGAAGCGCGGGACTGGACCTACTTCCCGCCACTCGGCAAGCGCAGCCTCGGCGGCGGCACGGGCTTTGATCCGCAAATGTGGGGGAACGTCCCCGGCGGATATCGCCAGACTGCCAATGACAATATCGTTCTGATCCTAATGATCGAGACGGTAGACGGCGTGAAAGACGCGTACAAGATCGCCAAAGTACCGGGCGTGACCGCGGTCTTCGCAGCCAGCGGCGATCTGGGCAACTTCTCGGGCTACAAGCAGGGAACGCCGGATTACGAGCGCTTGATCAACGTGGTTCACGACGCCGCCATTTCAGCCGGCAAGCGGTTGTGCGGGCCGTTCGCATGGCGCGATCGTCCGGACTTCACTTGCTTCCAAGCCGGCAGCGAACTGGCTGCGATCGCCAGGGGCGTGGGCGATGAACTGGGACCCTTGAAGAACACCCAGGGCAAGGTTGAAGTTGGACCCTACGCGGAAAAGAAGTAGGATTTTGCGGGCGGCAGCGCCTGTAAAATTTTGAACATTGTAGTGAAATCCGGGAGGGCGCAGTTTGGCTCTCCCGGATTTGTTTGTGGGGATGAAGTTTACCAAGACTGAAGTTGAGATAGACTGGTAGCGCTCAAAATCGAGTCCACGTTCCTCCGGGAGCACGTTGTGTCAAGAATGGAGAAAATCGATGTCGAGATTCTGTCGTAGCACGCTTGCGGGCGTCCTCAGTGTGGCCTTGTTGTGGGTGGTTATTCCGGCGAGCGCTCAGACCGGCGCGAAGAACGGGGAATGGCGAACCTATGGAGGCGATCTCGGGAACACGCGTTATTCGGCACTCGATCAGATCAACGCATCCAACTTCGGCAAGCTGCAAGTCGCCTGGCGCTTCAGCACCACCAATCTGGGTCCACGGCCGGAGTTCAACCTGGAGGCTACGCCGCTGATGGTTGGCGGAGTGGTTTACTCGGTAGCCGGCTCGCGGCGCGACGTAGTGGCACTCGACGCAACCACTGGAGAGTTGCTATGGGTTCACGGCGAAAATGAAGGTTTGCGGGGCGACGACGCGCCCAGAAGGCTTTCGGGCCGCGGCCTGTCCTACTGGACCGATGGCCGCGAACAGCGCATCCTCTATGTCACGCCGGGTTACCGCATGATCGCGCTCGATGCGAAGACGGGCAATAAGATACCGAGCTTCGGCACCGCAGGCGAGGTAGACCTGAAACTTCAGGATGACCAGGAAATCGATCTCGTCACCGGCGAAGTGGGGCTGCACTCGGCTCCGGTTGTAGCCGGCAATACCATCATCATCGGCGCAGCACATCTGGCGGGCGGCAATCCGAAGACCAAGAGTAACGTGAAGGGCTATGTGCGTGGATACGATGTGAAGACCGGCAAACGCCTGTGGATCTTCCACACCATTCCGAAACCTGGTGAATTCGGCTACGACACTTGGGAGAAAGATTCAGCCGACTATACCGGCAACACCGGTTCGTGGGGCCAGATGAGCGTCGATGAGGATATGGGATTGGTATTCATACCGGTTGAATTGCCGACCGGCGACTATTATGGCGGCCACCGCCCGGGCAACGGTTTGTTCGGTGAAAGCATTGTTGCGGTGGACCTCAAGACGGGCCAGCGGAAATGGCATTACCAATTGGTTCACCACGGCATTTGGGACTGGGACATTCCGTGCGCTCCGATGCTCGTGGACTTCACGCTCAATGGCCAAACGGTGAAGGCGGTGGCTCAGCCAACCAAACAGTCGATCCTGTACGTTTTCGATCGCGCCACCGGTAAGCCCATCTGGCCGATTGAAGAGAAGCCTGTGCCCGCGGGAGATGTGCCGGGCGAAAAGTATGCGCCGACTCAGCCCATGCCGACCAAACCTCCGGCGTATGGCCGCACAGGCACGTCGGTCGACGAGCTGATTGATTTCACGCCTGAGTTGCGGGCCGAAGCGATCAAAGTGGCATCGCGTTATAAGATGGGACCGATCTTTACGCCGCCGGTCGTGAGTAAAGCCGACGGCCCGCTGGGGACGCTGGTATTTGGGTGCTGCCAGGGTGGGACCGGATGGCCCGGCGGATCTTATGATCCGGAGACACATATGCTGTACACATTCACCTGGGCGAACGTGACTTCGCTTGGCTTGGTGCCTCCGGCTCCCGGGCAGTCCGACATGAATTATATCGCCGGTGTGGCGCGGCCAGCGGGTGCCGCTGGCGGGGCACCTCGTGAGGGGGGCGGGGAGGGGGGCTTTGCCCGAGGTTTGACGGTTCAAGGATTGCCGCTGTTCAAGCCACCGTATGGTTCCATCGCCGCGATCAATTTGGATAAGGGCGAAATCGCCTGGTCGATTGCCCACGGCGAGACGCCGGACAACGTTCGAAACAGTCCGGCGCTGAAGGGCGTAACGATTCCGCGCACCGGGCGCGGCGGGCTGGTGGGCGTATTGACCACTAAATCTTTAGTGATCGCGGGCGAGCGCGGAACCTTCACTGACGCATCGGGCAAGGTCGGCGCGTTGCTTCGTGCGTACGACAAAGCGACGGGTAAAGATGCGGGCGAGGTTTACATGCCGATGGGGCAGACCGGTTCGCCCATGACATACATGGCGGGCGGCAAACAATACATCGTGATCTCGATCGGTGGACCCGGATTCCCCGGCGAGCTGATCGCATACCGGTTGCCGAATTAGGATCAGACAGAACTCATCATCCTGCCGTCGGGTTGACTTCGAAATGGCTCGAATGTAACATCAAATTCGCTGCCACGGCGAGAGCGCGCAGCGTGCCGGGAGGTGCGGTTTGCGAGAGACATTCAGAAACTCAATATTGGCGGCGGCCGTCGCGAGCATTCTATTGATGGCGGCGTTGCCGGCGGCGGCGCAGGCACCAGCCTCGAGAGGTCCCAGGACCGCGGACGGCAAGCCCAATCTCAACGGGATCTGGCAGGTTCTGACCGAAGCTAACTGGGATCTGCAGGGCCACGCGGCGGCGGCGGGTCCGATGATTCCGCTGGGCGCAATCGGGGCCATGCCGCCGGGGCAGGGCGTCGTCGAAGGCGAGGAGATTCCGTATAAGCCGGAGGCGCTGGCGACCAAGAAAGCAAATTTTGCGAACCGTTTGAAGCTGGACCCGGAAGTGAAGTGCTATCTGCCGGGTGTACCGCGCGCCACCTACATGCCGTTCCCTTTTCAAATCGTGCAGACTCCGCAGTTTATCCTGATCAGCTACGAATATGCGAACGCGGCGCGCACCATCTATATGCAAGACCCGGGACCGGCCCCGGTGGATAGCTGGATGGGGCAGTCGGTGGGCCATTGGGAAGGCGATACGCTGGTAGTCGACGTGACGGGATTCAACGATCAAAGCTGGTTTGACCGCGCGGGCGATTATCACACCGACGCGTTGCATGTTGTCGAGCGCTATACGCTGCGCGGATCAGACACCCTGATGTACGAGGCCACCATCGAGGACAAGAACGTCTTCACCAAGCCGTGGAAGATCAGCATGCCGGTTTACCGCCGCCTGGAGAAGAACGTGCAGCTGATGGAATTCAAGTGCGTGGAATTTGTGGAAGAATTGATGTACGGGCAGTATCGCAAGAAGCCGGCGAGCAAATAGGAGGCTACTTGTCAAAGCGTTTTTGGATACCGATGTTCATCGGTGCAGCGTGTTGGGCTGCGCCGCCGCCGAAACCTGCCAACTATGTTCCGCCACGCACCGCGGACGGGCAACCAGACATTCAAGGCGTTTGGAACAATGCCACGCTTACGCCGCTGGAGAGGCCGGCAGCTATGGCATCAAAGGCCTTCCTAACCCCGGCGGAAGCCGCTGCGTACGAAAAGCAGGCGCTGGAGCAGAACAATCGCGACCGCCGCGGCACGGATGCGACGTCGGACCTAGCGGGCGCCTACAATCAGGCGTGGTTCGATCGCGGGTCCAAGGTAGTGCCCTCGCTGCGAACGTCGTTAATCACCGATCCGGCCGACGGCAAGATTCCCTATAGCGAGGAAGGGCAGAAGCGTATCGCCGCAGCCGCCGAGTATTCGCGCGCGCATGCGACGGATGGCCCGGAAGACCTGGCGCTGCCTGATCGGTGCCTCTTGTGGGCAACGGCTGGGCCTCCGATGCTGCCCGGCCCTTACAACAGCAATTATCAGATTTTCCAGACGCCGGGCTACGTGGCCATTGCAATCGAGATGATCCATGAAGTGCGGATCATTCCTTTAGACAAGCGTCCGCATTTGCCGAGCAGCGTGCGGCAGTGGCTGGGCGACTCGCGCGGACACTGGGAAGGCAATACGCTGGTGGTGGAAACCACAAACCTGACGGATAAGTCACACTTCCGCGGGGCGACTGCGAACATGCACCTGATCGAACGCTTCACGCGAACGGACGCGAACACGCTCACGTACGAATTCACGGTGGAGGATCCGGCTACGTTCGCAAAACCGTGGACCGCCTCGATTCCCATGGCCAAGTCTGCCGGACCCATCTACGAGTACGCCTGCCATGAGGGGAACTATGCTGTGCCCGGGATTCTAGGGGGAGCGCGCAAGCAGGAAGCCGCGGCGAAGTGATCCCATGAGGCTGCGATGCGCTGTCGTTAGTTTCCTTGCGGGGGCCCTGGTGGTGAGTGCCTCCGGGCAGAGGCTTGCGGCTAAAAAGACTTGGACGCCGGCGAACACAGCGGATGGACAGCCAGATCTCCAAGGTGTCTGGACCAACGCGACGATCACGCCATTGGAGCGGCCCGCCGACCTTGCAGGGAAGGAGTTCTTCGCTCCCTCCGAAGTAGCGGCATATGAGAAGCGGGTGGTCGAAAACGCCAACGTGGATCGGCGCCGCAGCGATGTTACTGCCGACGTGGGCCTAGCCTACAACGAAGCCTGGTGGGACCGGGGAACGCATGTGGTGAAGACATTGCGGACCTCGCTGATCGTCGATCCCGCCGACGGAAAGATCCCTGCGCTGACCGCCGACGGAGAGCGGCGCGCGGCTGCGGTAGCTGAGCAACGGCGACTGCATCCGGCGGATGGGCCGGAGGATCGCGGCCTCACCGAGCGTTGCATTCTGTGGCCTACGGCGGGTCCTCCGCTGATGCCCAGTGCGTATAACAACAACTATCAGATCTTTCAGGCGCCGGGATATGTGGCGATCATGGTCGAGATGATTCATGACGTGAGAATTATTCCGCTGGATGGGCGCCCGCACCTGCCGTCCAACGTACGCCAATGGTTGGGCGATGCGCGCGGACATTGGGAAGGCAACACGCTGGTGGTGGACACTACCAATTTCACCGATAAAACCAGGTTCCGGGGATCTAGCGGAACCTTACACCTAATCGAACGCTTTACGCGCACCGATCCGGATACTATCCTTTATGAATACACTGTGAGTGATCCGGCGACTTGGACCAAACCCTGGACGGCGCAAGTCACCATGACGAAATCTGACAGCCGGGTTTATGAATATGCGTGTCACGAGGGTAACTACGGAATGACGGGAATTCTGCAGGGTGCGCGAGCGGACGAAAAAAACTCTGCCAAAGCGGGCGGGAAATAGAAGGAGTGGTCATGCGATCAACAACTAAAATCGGTTTAGCGATGGGTGCCGTGCTGCTGGCGGCCGCTCCGGTCTGGGCGCATCACGCGTTCGCGGCGGAGTTTGATGGCAAAACGCCGGTAAAGCTGCAAGGGACCGTGACGAAGATGGAGTGGATTAATCCGCACGCCTGGATCCACATCGACGTAAAGGACAAAGATGGCAAAGTAACGAATTGGATGGTGGAGTGCGGAACCCCCAATACACTGCTACGCCGCGGCGTCAACAAGAACTCCGTGACTGCGGGAATGGAACTTGTAGTCGATGGATATCAGGCCAAGGACGGTTCTAATAAAGCCAACGGCCGAGACGTGACCTTCGCGGATGGCAGAAAAGTGTTTCTGGGCAGCACGGGGACCGGCGCCCCGGGTGACGCGCCCGAGAAATAGCACCTCGCAAGATGCGCTGTAAAGTCGCCGGCGTTTCTCTCGCGCTGAGCGTGGCCCTCTCGGCTGCGCAAATACCTAAGTTCGAGCCTGACCCCTCATGGCCGAAGCCGCTCCCGAACAACTGGATGCTGGGACAGGTCTCCGGCACCGCGGTCGATTCACACGATCACATCTGGGTGCTGCATCGTCCGCGCACCATGGAAGAGCATGATCGCTATGGCGAGAGTGGCAAGGGCGATTGCTGCGCTACCGCACCGGCGGTGATTGAGTTCGATCAGACCGGCAACGTAGTGCAAGCCTGGGGCGGCCCCGGCAAAGCGGGCAGCGCGCAAAGCTACGACTGGCCCGATAACGAGCACGGAACTTTCGTCGATTCCAAAGACAACGTCTGGGTCACCGGCAACGGCGATAAGGACGCGCAGATTCTGAAGTTCACGAAGAGCGGGAAGTTTCTGCTGCAGATCGGCCATCACGGCAAGAGCGGTGGCAGCAACGACACGGAGAATCTGGGACGTCCTGCGGGCGTGGCGGTTTATGCCAACGAAGTATTCGTAGCGGACGGGTATGGGAATCGTCGCGTGATTGTGTTCGACGCAGATACCGGCGCTTATAAACGCCACTGGGGCGCCTACGGGAAGAAGCCCGACGACAGCGTGCCTCGCACGCGGGTTTACGAGGGGACGGGTTCGCCGCAGTTCAACCTGGTGCATGGCATTCGCATTTCAAACGACGGTCTGGTGTACGTGGGAGACCGGGTAAACAATCGCATTCAAGTATTCCGGCTGGACGGCACGTTCGTGAAGGAGAACTACATCGAGCGGAAGACTTCGGGAGCGGAAGGCACGGCGTTCGATATTGCGTTCTCGCCCGACAAACAGCAGCAGTTCTTCTATGTCCCGGATGGAAGTAATAAGAAAGTGGATATCGTGAACCGCGAGACGCTGGAGATCCTGGGATTCTTCGGCGGGCATGGCGGCCACGGAGTCGGAGATTTCTTCCACATCCACAGCGCCGTGACGGATTCTAAGGGCAACGTTTACATCGGCGAGGTCAATAACGGACGCCGCGTCCTGCGCTGGAATTTTAAGGGGATGGCCGCACAGTAGCGGATGCTACTCGGCGATCCATAAGTTTTCAGCAAAGGGCCACTCTGTGTCGACCCACTGCGCTTCGCAGCGGAAGCCGCTAGATTGCGCCATCCGAAGTACATCCGCCAAGGTGTATTTGTGGCTGCTCTCGGTCCAAATGGTCTCGCCCTCTTCGAAGACCACGGACAGATCCGCCTTGTCGATGGCGACTCGCTGTCTGCGGTTCGATCGCAGATGCATTTCGACGCGGCACGCGGCGCTGTCGAAACGGGCGACATGCTCGAAATCGGAAAGATCGAAGTGGCCGTCCAACTCGCGATTGATTCGGCCCAGCAGGTTCAAATTGAAGGCGGCGGTGACGCCGATCGGGTCGTCATAAGCCGCGAGGAGCGTGGTCGCAGGCTTTGCCAGATCGGTGCCGAGAAGCAGGGAATCGCCAGGTTGCAATAAGCTGCGCACTTCCTGAAGGAAGCTGGCGGCAGCGGGCGGATCGAAATTGCCGATGGTGCTGCCAAGGAACAGGACCAGCAGAGGCTTGCCTTCCCGGCGTTGCGCCGCGACTTCGGCCAAGCCATCGAGGTAATCGCGCTCCAGGCCGAGGATACTGATGGCTTGAATATCGCCCACCTCGCGCCGGCACATCGCCAAGGCCGCCGGCGAAATCTCAATCGGATAGTAAGTGGTCGGGTTATTTTCGCAGAGCGCTTCGAGGAGTCCGCGGGCTTTCTGTCCGCTGCCACTGCCTAATTCAGCTACGGCGAGCGGAGGACGAAGGCGCGCCACGATGTCGCGGCAATGTTTGCGGAGGATACGCTCTTCGGCGCGAGTGACTCCATATTCGGGCAGCGCGGTAATCACGTCGAAGAGGCGCGAGCCGACGTTGTCGTAAAGATATTTCGACGGCAATTCCTTTTGACCCGGCTGTGTGAGCCCGTCGCGCACGTCGGTAGCGAAACTCTGCTCAAAGATAGTTAGCTCATGGGAAACGATCATGGGGGAGTCCTGTCTTGTGGAGTCTTTGTGGTTAGTTGTCCACGCAGCGGAAACCTGCGTACACGTAAGGATAATGGGGTTGAAACCAGTTACGGAATGATGGGCGCAGCATACACGCGGCAGTGCGGGGCGAGCCGCCTTTCATCACGTAGTGCTTGTCATCAAAGAAATTGGCGGAATAGCCTGGATAGAACGGAAACGGCTCAAAGCCGGCGAACGGAGTGAAGACGGTGGAGGTCCATTCCCATCCGTTGCCGATCATTTCGACCGCTCCGAAATCGCTGCTAGTCTCGGGAAAAGCATTAATCGGTGTCGGATCCCAACTCTTGAAATCGGCATTGCCTGTGGGCTGCGCGCCTTGTGCCGCTCGCTGCCATTGCGCTTCGGTTGGTAACTTCTTGCCTGCCCAGCGCGCATAGGCGCTCGCCTCGGCGTGGCTTACATAGACGGGCCAGTCGGGGGGCAGAGGGATTTCATCGAACATCGCGCGATACCGCCAAGCGTCACCACTGCGGCGCCAGAACGCGGGATGCGCGACATTGTTTGCGGTCTTCCAATCCCAATCGGCGTCGGTCCACCATTCGCGATTTTCATAACCGCCAGTTTGCATGAATTCCAGGTACTGCGCGTTCGAGATCTTGAATCTGTCGATGGCGAAAGCGGGGAGCACGACCGTATGAGCTTCGAACTCGTTGTCCCATCCGAAAGTCCCACTGCTCGATGAGAGGCCTAATGTCGCCGCGCCCGCAGGGATTTCTACCATGGACGGCCGGGGAGGCTCGTTCGAGAAAGCGAGCGGCGCGCTCGCGGCGCGCACTTTTCGGTCCAGCGGCAAGCGGTGGAACATGTATGCCAGCGTTTCGCAGTGCATCAGGCGGTGCTCAATCGCGACATTCAAAAGCTGGGCGTCGGTGATCGCGCGCGCGTCGATTTGGTCGCGCAGGCGCTGGTTGTACTCGCGGATTTTTTCTAGCGTCGGCCACTCTTCCGGGCGATCGCTGGGCAGCTCGGTCCCTACAGGATCGATGCCAAAGGCGAAGAGACGGTCGAACTCCGGATGGAATGACGGAAGGCCGACAGTCCCGCGGAACAGATTCCCTTCGAAAGCTTCCAGATGGCCGAGGTAAAACACGATGCGGTGGCGATCCGCGATGGGGCGCTCGTAGAGGGCGTCGGGGCGGATAATGGCGAAGAGGCGATCGGATTCTGCGCGTGCGTCCGCAAAACGTTTCAGGAGTTCGCCAGAATTCGCAACCGGGTTGTGCGCAATCAGCACGTTCGGACCTTCCAAGGCTATTGCACGCTCATTGCCAAGGTAGCAGTTTAGATGGCGGTCGGGTGGGGGAGGATGCAACGCCGTTGGCCCTTAACGTGGAATAATGCGGGTCATGCCCCTGGTCGAGTTCCGCGACGTCTCCTATGAAGTGGGCGGGCGGCAGATTCTCTCGGAAGTAAACTTTACCGTGGAGGCCGGTGAGACGCTGGTTTTACTAGGCCGTAGCGGATCAGGAAAAACCACAGCTCTCAAAATGACCAATGGAATGTTATTTCCGTCGCGAGGGCAGGTGCTGGTCGAAGGGCGGCCCACAACCGAGTGGGATCCGATTCGTTTGAAGCGCCACATCGGCTATGTGATCCAGGAGGTCGGGTTATTTCCACACTTCACCGTGGCGCAAAACGTCGGGCTGGTTCCTACGCTTGAGGGGTGGCCGGCCGCGGATGTCGAACAGCGCGTGGAGCGATTGCTCGGTGACATGGGACTGCCACCTTCGGAATATCTGCGGCGCTATCCGCGGCAACTTTCGGGTGGGCAGCGGCAACGGGTGGGCGTGGCGCGTGCGCTGGCGGCGGACCCTCCTCTGCTGTTGTTCGACGAGCCGTTCGGCGCGCTGGATCCGGTGACGCGTGTCGAACTACAGCATCAGTTTTTAGAGTTACGACGCGACCTGCGCAAGACTTCGATTTTCGTAACGCACGATGTGCGCGAGGCGCTGCGCTTGGGTACGCGGATCGGCTTGCTCACGCGCGGACGGCTGGAGGTGGCGGCCGATCCACAAACGTTTCGCAACGCGCGAACGGAAGAGGCGCTGGCGTTTCTGGGTAGTCTGGATTGAGGTCTAGATGCGTCCCGATTTAGTGAATGACCTGCTCCAGCTCACCGGCGAACATCTAGTGCTGGTGCTGAGCGCCATGGCCGTGGCGATGCTGATTGGCGTGCCGCTGGGCATTCTGTTGACGCGGCGCGAGGGGCTGCGGCAGTGGCTGCTAGGCTTCGCCAGCGTGATGCAGACCATCCCGAGTCTGGCACTATTCGGCTTTCTGATACCGATCCCTTTCATCGGCGGCATCGGGAAGCGCACGGTGATTATTGCGCTGGTGCTGTACGCGCTGCTGCCGATTCTGCGCAACACGTTTGTCGGCATTATGAGTGTGGACGCGGCGGTGTGCGAATCGGCAATGGCGATGGGGATGACCAGCGGGCAAATGCTGCGGCAAGTGCAATTGCCGCTGGCGGCGCCGACCATCCTGGCGGGCATCCGTGTGGCGACAGTCACCACCATCGGTACGGCAACCATCGCGGCGGCGATTGGAGGAGGCGGACTGGGAGTGTTCATCTTTCGAGGAGTGGCGTCTGTCGATACGGCGCAAATTCTTGCCGGTGCGGTGCCGGCCGCGCTGATTGCGCTGGCGGCGGATGGGGGATTGGGATGGGTGGAACGAAAATTATCGCGGGCGTAGCGGCGGCGCTCGTGGCTTTACTTGCGTTGTCGCTCGGGGGCTGCTCTGGCTCGCAAGCGGGCGGAACGCTGCGCGTCGGGTCGAAGAACTTTACCGAACAGGTCGCGCTCGGCGAGATCATCGCTCAACATCTGGAGCACCGGCTGCATCAAAAAGTCGAGCGGAAGCTGAACCTCGGAGGAACGCTGCTGGCGCACCAGGCGCTCCTCGCTGGCGAGATCGATTTGTATCCGGAATATTCCGGCACCGCGCTAGTAGCGGTCTTGAAGGAACCGATCCAGACCGATCCGACAGCGGTACTAGGGCTGGTGCGGTCGGAGTACACGCGCCGATTTCATGTGGCGTGGCTCGACTCGTTGGGCATTAACAACGGTTTCGCGATGGTGATCCGTGGCGACAACAAATATCTGAAGACGCTCACCGACACGACGCACGATGCGCGGCCGTGGGTGCTAGGTGTCGGATATGAATTCGAACAGCGGGTCGACGGGCTGAAGGCTCTGCAAAAAACCTATTCTCTGCGGCCGACTCGGATCAAGACTATGGACCTGGGCCTCCTCTACCAGGCGCTAGAAGGCGGACAAGTGAATATGATCGCCGCAAACGCGACCGACGGCCTGCTTTCGAAGCTGAACGTCAAGGTGCTCGAAGACGACAAGCATGCTTTTCCACCTTACGAGTTGTGTATCGCCGCGCGCGAGGACCGGCTGAGCACGGTACCAGGTCTGCGCGCGGCACTAGCTGAATTGTCGGGGAAATTCAGCGACCGCAAAATGCAGGAACTCAATTACCAAGTGGACGGCAGGCATCGGCCGGTGGCGGAAGTGGCGGCGGAATTTCTGCAGAGTACCGAAGGTTTGAAATGATGCAGGCTTGAAATAAAAAAGGCCTCCCTTGCGGGAGGCCAAGAGGACAAATCGGAGGATATCTCGGGTTACGCCAGATTGGGGATCTTGATGATTTTCTTCTGAATCGCGTACTGGACCAGCTGCGCTTTGTTGTGGATGTCCAGTTTACGCATCAGGTTGAATTTGTGGGCTTCGACCGTCTTCACGCTGAGGTTCAGGTCGCACGCAATCTCTTTGACGGAGTTGCCTTCGGCCAGCATCTTCAGCACTTCGCGTTCGCGCGTCGTCAGAGTGGCGAAACGCGGCAGGCGATTGGCGGACTTGATGCGGCTGCGGAAATCGTCGACCAGTTGCGAAAGCATACGCGGGCTCAGGTAGCTGCCGCCGCGGCAGATGTCGCGCACTGCCGCCACTAGTTGCTGGCTGGGGCTGTCCTTGAGCACGTAGCCGCTGGCGCCGACTTCCATGCCTTCGACCAGATAGTCTTCGTCGTCGTACATGGTGAGGAACAGGACCTTAGTTTCGGGCCGGTTCTTCTTGATCTGGCGGGTGGCCTCAAAACTACTTAGGCCGGGCATCCCGATGTCCATGAGCACCACGTCCGGTCGCACTTCGTTGGCTTTTTCGACGGCGTCGCCGCCGTTGGGAGCTTCTCCGACCACTTCCATGTCCGCTTCGGCGGATATCAGCGTCCGGATACCTTGGCGGAACAGAGTGTGATCGTCCGCTAGCATGATTCGAATCTTCGCCATGTTTATGCCGTCTCCGTTGTCTTCCTTATCGCGCCCTTAAGCGAACGCCTTACTTAGCTATCGGCAGTTCGATGGAAATCTTTGTACCCCGTTTACTTCCTTCGATGCGGCTTTCGGCCAGGAACTTGCCGCCCAACAGGGCAACCCGCTCCCGCATTCCCGACATCCCGAAGGATTCGCGCTTCTGAAACGCTTCCTCGACGTTGAAGCCCACCCCGTTATCCTCCACGATCAGCTTCAGAATTCCATCGGCTGAAGCCAGGGAAATGTTTACAAGCCGGGCGGCCGCGTGCTTCCCGATGTTGTTAAAGCATTCCTGGACAAGGCGGTAGGCGATTACCTCGGTTTGTTGCGGCACGGTACCCATTTTGGAAAGCTGTAGCTTCACCCGGCACGGATGGAGCCGCTGGAAGCGGTTGATCAACTGGCGCAACGCGGCTCCCAACCCCAGCTGTTCCAGGACGGCGGGACTTAGGGCGGCGATGAGGCGCCTCATTTCCAAAATGGTACGTTCCGTAAGATCGCGGGCCTCGCCCAGTTTCGCCCTTAGCTCCGATTCGCTTTCTGGCAGCGCCTGTTCGATCAGCTCCATCTGGAGTCGAATGCACAGCAGGCTCTGGCCGGCTTCGTCGTGCAACTCGCGGCTGATGCGGCGGCGCTCCATTTCCTCGACGTGCAGCATGTGCTCGGCCAGGCGCCGGACCTGCTCTTCGCGCTGCGCGAGATCTTCCATAAGGCGCGCCTTTTCCGCCGCCATTAAACAGCGTTCCGCGGCGGCCGCCAGCAACTCCTGTTCCCGCGGCAGCCATTCATACGAGTTGATGAACCCGAACTGCATGACGCCGGCAGTGCGTCCGCCAGCAGCCAGCGGAATCGACCAACAAGACGCGTAGCGGCTGTGCCATTGCTCGTCAAGCAAAAAGTCCCCAGGGCGGCTGCCGTCCATGTAGCGCAGCCTTGAGAGCTTACGAACCAGTCCAGGCTGGTTAGGTACTGAAACCACCGCAGACTGCGGAACGCCCGCCTGCAGCACCCACGCCATGCCGTCTTCGCTCAGCATGTACAAGCGCCCCGCATCGGCCTGGCAGACATGCACCAGCGATTCGAGGAAGCGCCGCAGCAGTTCTTCCAGATTGCGCGATTCCAGCTCGATCCGGAACAGCTCGTAGAACGCCTGTGTTTCCGCTTCGCGGACCTGATAATAAGCGTTATTTAGCGTGAGAATGACGCAGAAGTGGAGCTGCTCGCGGACCCACTGGAAGTTAGCGTGTTCGTTCGGCAGCAGCGACACCAGAAGCGGCGAAAGCAGACGGTCGTATTCCTGGAGCGCTTCGAGAATCGCGCTGGGTGGCAGGTTCAGTTTGGCGAGACGGCGTCCGTTATACTCCACCTGTTCTATGAAATGAAGTGGAGCTTTCCCTTGCGCCAAGATCCGCGAAGCGGCTCCCGGAGTGATCTGCGCCAAGGCGGATCTCTGCTTGGGCTCGAAGGAGAGCTGCCGCAGGCGGCGAAGAAATTTCCGGTCGATTTGGTCCGCGTGCGGCTCCAACAGCACCGCAAGTCGGTGCAAATGCACGCGTAACTGATCGCTGAGAACGTCCGCCGCGTCGGCTAATTCAGGGGATAGCTGTGCATTTTGCACTCTTAAGAAGGAATCGGCATTCTAAGGCCTCCTCGTTAGCATTAAGCGCGGGAGAGTATTTAGCGCCGGAGAGTATTTAGCATGGGAGGATTGACGGCTCCGCCAGGGGGGCGCCCTGGACCGCCCGATTGCAGTCCTGAGAGGCACCAGAATCTTGTCCGATATCGTTGTAGAGCAGTGCGCGATCGTACCAGCCGGCCAGCGCTTAAGGGTTGGATTGAATCGCCCCCTTTCGTGGCGCACCATGAAAAAGTGCGCAACCCTGCGGGATGAAATTTGACTTTGTGCGTCTATCAATTTGGATACAGGAGTGACTATCCAAACTATGAAATTTCAAACCTTTTGGAAAGAAAGCAGGATCTTTGCATTTTGCTTAGTATCGGCGGGAGTGGGGGCCGTGATCGGCTCAGGCCTTTGGGCCGAGCGTGCGCCCGCACTGGCGCCGGTTGCTGCTGCCTCGACGGCAGCGGTTACACCAGGGTCGATTGAGACCAGTTTTGCACCGGTAGTGGAAAGAGCACTGCCGGCGGTAGTGAATATTTCTTCATCGAAAGCCTCCAAAGTCAGCGCGGACGGGATGCAAGGCCTTCAGATGGACCCATTCTTCCGCCAGTTCTTCGGCGAGCAGTTTGGAGGGCGGGGCTCTGAGGGTAGGAGTCCGGGACGTGGCATGAATCCGCAGCGCAAGCAGTATGAGCGCGGGACGGGATCGGGCGTGGTCGTTCGGTCGGACGGTTACATCTTGACCAACAACCATGTAATTGACGGAGCCAGTGACATCACCGTCACCTTCGACAACAAGCGCGAGATGAAGGCGAAGCTGATCGGTACGGACGCCAAGACCGACATTGCCGTGTTGAAAGTTGACGCCACGAATCTGCCGACCATCCCCATGGCCGACTCTTCGCAGGCGCGTGTAGGCGATCTGGTTCTGGCGATGGGCAGTCCCTTCGGCTTGAAGCAGACAGTGACCATGGGCATCGTCAGCGCGCGTGGACGCACTGGGATGGGCATCGAAGAATACGAAGACTTTATCCAGACGGATGCTTCGATCAATCCGGGCAACTCCGGCGGCGCACTGTTGAACACGCGCGGAGAGCTGATCGGTATCAACACCGCGATTCTTGCGAACAATGGTGGGAATCAGGGCGTGGGTTTCGCGATTCCGGCAAACCTGGCGCGTAGCGTGATGACGCAGGTGATGGACCACGGCAAAGTGGTGCGCGGATACCTGGGCCTACTGCCGCAGGACATTACTCCGGCGATGGCGCAGGCGCTGCATGCGAAGCAGGGTGACGGCGTGCTTATAGGCGACGTGACTGCCGGTGCTCCGGCGGCCGCGGCAGGTCTGCAACGCGGAGATGTGATTCTGGACCTCAACGGCCAGAAAGTGGAAGACAGCAACCAACTCCGGATGCGGGTTTCCATGACTGCTCCTGGAACCACGGTGAAAATGCGGGTGCTGCACGACGGCTCCGAAAAGACCGTGGCAGTGAAACTGGCGGAGATGCCTGCGAACGTGGGCGCATCTGCTGAGAAGAGCGAGGAAGGCAGCGGCGGGGCGGCTAGCGCCCTCGAAGGAGTCTCTGTGGAGGCTTCGAAGGGCCGCGGAGTGACCGTGACCGATGTGGAGCAGGGCAGCCCGGCGGCAATGGCCGGCTTGCGCGAAGGCGACACTATTCTCGAGGTGAATCGCGCCAGTGTCTCGAGCGTGGCTGATTTCGACAAGGCAATGCGTAACGTCAGCAACGGCGCGACTCTCCTGCTGGTAAAGCGCGGCGACAACACGTTCTACGTCGCAGTGCAGAAGTAAGCGCCTACAAAAGGGGACAGCCGGCATTTCCGCGCCCGTCGTTCAGGGGGCGCCGGAAATCTCGCCTGTCCTCTTTTTGTTTACCGTTACAATGAGTGCGTGGAAACCCGCCGGATGTGCCCCAACTGCCGCGCCTTCATCACTACCAGTGATAAGGTCTGCCCATATTGCGATATAAAGCTGGGGGCGCCGGCCGCGGCGCGCCGTGCACCTGCCGACCTGCTGGGTGGTTTGATTCCCCACGCCAGATTCACTACCGTCGTCATTCTTTTGATCAATGCGGGCTTGTATCTGGCGGAGTCGCTGCCCAGTTTGATTTCGGGAAGCGACGCGACCGGACTGCCGCTATCGATGGCGGGTGCGAAGATCGGCCCCTACATTCAGCAGGGGCAATGGTGGCGCCTGCTGACCGCTGGGTTTTTACATGGTGGAATTCTGCACCTGCTCATGAATTCCTGGGTACTGTTCGATCTGGGCGCCGCTACAGAAGAGGCCTACGGCACTAGCCGCTACCTGGTGTTCTATTTCGTATCCACGATCACGGGTTTTTACGCGAGTTATCTGTGGCATCCCTTCGGCAATTCGGTGGGCTCATCGGCGGGCATTTTCGGCCTGCTAGGGGCAATGATTGCGCTTGGAGTACGAGACAAGACTTCCTACGGCGCCGCTCTCCGAGCGCACTATGTGCAGTGGGGAATTTACGCGATCCTCTTGTCGGCGTTATTCGCGCAGACCGATAACGCCGCACATATCGGCGGCGTGGCTGGTGGATTCGCAATCGCCTATATCGCCGGTACTCCGCGCTTAACCGGCTACGGAGAGCGCCTCTGGCAGTTTGCCGGGACTGCGGCGGTCGGGCTCACGGCGGTTGCGTTCGCCTTTATGTTCCGTTGGATGATGACGGCCGGACGCTTTTAGCGCACTCGACGGCGTTGCCTCCCGCTACTTCGGCGTTCCTTCAGAGGTGGTGATGTCCTCAATCGCCTTCCAATTTCCGTCGGCCTGTTTCTTATACACCGTGATGTAGCTGCCTTTGTCCTCGACGGGCTTCTTGGTCTTGGGGTTGGTCATGGTCATGGTGTAGGAACCCTTGGTGGTGGCCAGATCTCCGGACGCGCTAATATCGACACGTTCCGTGGAGAATGCCAGCTTCCCCTTGGGGTCGGCAAACATGCCCTTCCAGGCCGCACGGATAGCATCCTTACCTTTGGCAGCGGGCATACCGGGTGTCATGAAGATGGCATCGTCGGCGTAATAGGCCACGCTCTTCTCCAGATCCTTGACGCCGGCGTCTTTCGACCAGGCCGTTTCGAGGTCGCGAATTTTGCCCTGCTCCGCTGCGATGTCAACCGCTGGGGTCGCCGGCGCGGGAGGCGCGCTATCGCATCCCGTCAGCAGGAAAAGACTAGTCAACGAGACAACCGTAAATTTGAGCATGACGAACTTTAGCCGATCGGCATAGAGAATGCAAGGGAGGTCAACGGACAACTATTTTCGCGAGTCCGGCGTTGCCGGCGACATCGTAGGCGCGGATGACGATCAGGTGTTCGCCGGGCGGAAAATTGTCGATGTGGATGAGAAATCGTTCGCGGGCAGAATCCGTGACGCCGTCCACCGCCTCGATGGGCACCCAAGGGCGGGCATCGACCGAATACTCGCAGCGCCGGAGGGCGGAGCCACGATCCTGCGCGTCGACGTCGATTTCGATTGCCGTGCCGCTGCGGCGCGCCGCGCCGGCGTTGACCAGGGGAGGCGTGTTATCGATGAGAACCGGCGGCCCGATCAACTCGACTTGGCGCGCCTGATCGGGGGGATTTGAAGGACGATCCGACGCCATCACGCGGAAGAAGTAGCGGCCGTCAGCGAGCATGTCGCCGTCCAACAGGTAAGTGTTGTCACTGATATCGGCGCGCAGCAGCTTCCACTCACGCTCGTCTTCGCCGCGAAACCACAGGCTGTAAGAAAGTTTGTCACCATCGGGGTCGTCCGCTTGCCAGGAAATCAGGATCTGCTGGCCGGTGGGCCGCGATAGCGTTTGCGCCTGGGTCCCGGCGGCGCTGGTGGCGTCGCCAGTGTCGGTCACAGTGATGGAGAAAGCCGAGGATGCGCTCGAAGTGACGCTCTTGGTAGCACCCGCGGGGGCCGCCTGCGCCGATACCGTGATGCTGCGAAGCGAGGGCGGGCCGTTCTGCGGCAGATACGCGACCGCCACGCTATCAAGTTCCGGCGGAGCGCTGGCGGCGCCGGCGAACTCCGCGCGCCATTGAATGAAGCGGGCGTTGGGACTGGTGATCATCGCCTTCGCGGGGTCGGCAAGTGGCTCCGACCAATCGCTCCATGTCGCGTCGGGACGGGCCGAGTTTCCCGCGCGTGTTTTGAAGACGACGCCTTTACTGCCGACCCACGCCAGGCGGCCCCAGCGCGCGACAGTGCCGGAATCGTGAACCGCGGATTCGAACCAGCCGGTGCTGGAAGCGGACGCGTCCAGCCGCAGCATTTTCCCGACATTGCCTGCGGCTACCAGAATCCCGCGCGGCGAGGTGGAGAGACGAGTAACGTCGGCCTCGTTGGTTTGGGCCACCAGCACGGCGTCGCGAGTGCGGTCGGGACGCGGGTCTAAGCGATAGACGCGGCCTTGGGCATCCGTCAAGAAGGTGAGCGTGCCGCCGGCGTCCGGCACGACGTCGTAAATGTTTTCGTCTTTCGAAGTCCACAAGGTCTCGATCGTGTTGTCGGGCAGAATCTTGTAAAGCGCCGAGCGCTCGACTCCGGAGACTTCCGTGGTCGTCGCAGGGGCGCTGATGGGCGAGGTCCCGGTAGTGGGCTTAGTGGGATCCGGCTTGGGCGCAACGGCAAGTCCGGATTGGGCGTCCGTGACGATGATGCTGGTGGCAGGAGCGGTGACCGTAGTAGTGGAAGACGACGAACTGGACGCGGCGGAAGTGCGCTTCGCCAGACTGCCGCCGAGCGCCGCGGCGTAGATGGAACCATCGGCATTTGGAACAATACTGCGAATTTCCGGCAGATTCGCGTCGTACAGCACAAAACCGCGCGCGGGAGTGCTGGTGATGCGAAACAGAATTCCGTTGGGCTCGCTGCCGGCGAGCAGACGGCCTTCGCGATCGAAGGCAAGAGCCGTAACGTGGGACTGGCCGGTCTCATAGTAGAGATCGCCCTTACCGGCGCCACGTCCATCAGCGACGACACGATAGATCTTGCCCTGCTGGCCAGTCGCGACGTAGAGCGAACCATCGGGCGCGAAGGCCAGCGCCCAGATGTAGCGCTCGCCAGGCGCGAAGTATTCGGTGGCGCGTCCGTTCTCGATGCGGTACACCTTGCCATCGGGCGAGGTGCCCGCGTACACAACGCCAGCGCGGTCAATTGCGACCGCGAAAATCTCAGGCTGATCGGAAGTCCAAGCCACGGTGCCGTTGCCTGCCGCGTCAACTTTCAGAAGCCGGCCGCGATTGCCGGTACCGAGGTAGAGAGAACCGTCGGGCGCCGTGGCGACGCTCCAGATCTGGGCTTGGTCTGAGGAGAAAACCGTTTCGAGCTTGGGGCCGAGGATCAAATGGCCGTCACGCGTGATGGAGAGGCCGCTCATGCGGCCGCGCAGGAAATCCTGATAGCCATTGAGTTCCCAAGTAGCGGTGGTGGCGCCCGCCGCGAACGAGGCAAGCACCAGGACGCAGGCTGAGATCTTCACTCCTTCACCTCGACCTGTATCGTCTTGGTGCCGGTGACGACGAAACCCGGCGCGCCCGGCACTTCGAGCTCGGCGATTTTCGCGCCGCGGGTGTTGACCAGATTGGTCGTGCCGGCCTGCCCGCGGGTGAGAAGCATCGCGAGAGAAGGGGGAGGGTCGGGAATGTCCCGTCCATCAACGGTAAAGGAAGGCTCGGCGCGCCAAACGCGAATGTAGGCTTTGGTATTTGAGCGAAGACCATTCAGCAGGCTCAGCACCTGTTGCGTCGAACGCTGCGGCGTGGACACCGCGGATTGAAATTCGATCACATTGGTGGAAGTCGCGTCGGCGATGGTGAAATTCAGCGTACCGGCCGGCGTCCCCACCGGAACGCGATACTGGACGCGGCGTGAAGTGTCCACGCCGTTCTGCCCCTCAATCACTACGGTAAGGTCCAGGTCTTCGCCGGGACGCACGGTTCGCGCGGCCATCAAGTCGACGACCTGCTGCTGGCTGCGACGCTCCACTGGCGCAACAACCAGCGAAACGGCCTTCAGCTTGAGCGCATCGAAACCGCTCTGCAAGGCGTAAGCGATCGGCGACCCAATGGCGGCCGAGGCGATCACCGCAACGCCGACATCGCCACTATATACATCGTCGACGCGTACGGGCCCGCCATCGAAGTCGAGCTGCCCGCTTACCGAATACGCCTGCGCGCCAACGCTGCGCTCGGTGGAATCGATAGCCGAGAACAGCGCCATCTGCATCAGCAGCGGCGTCATGACGCGGTCCTGCACCAATTGCATTCGATACGTGTTTTGACCGACGCGGATCTGGACCGGGATCAAGCTCGCTTGGCGGCCGGTG
>Ga0163163_10000328_pt1 | contig 45966 bp, 31 predicted proteins | sample S65metaG_FD_119766 | JGI IMG/M metagenome (GOLD analysis project Ga0163163, IMG submission 119766) | Switchgrass rhizosphere microbial communities from Kellogg Biological Station, Michigan, USA - S6-5 metaG | ecosystem: Host-associated > Plants > Roots > Rhizosphere > Soil | place: USA... | reverse complement strand
GAACGGATATGTTCGGGGAATTCTCTCTTGAAGAGTCCGGAAAGTCGCCAAGGAGGCATCGGCGCTGCGAAATTACGCGAACAATTGCTTGATCGGTTTGCCACCGTTGACCAGTTGCACCGGGCGACCGGTGTTCGTGTGGAGGACCTGGTGCGGGTCGATGCCCATCTTGGAGTAAAGGGTGCAGGCAAAGTCCTCGGGCGAATGGACATCTTCAGAGGCATAGTAACCTTTGGCATCCGTCGCGCCCAGAACGAAACCGCGCGGTGTCGCTGCGCCCGCCATCAAAACGGACATCGCGTGAGGCCAATGATCGCGCCCAGCGTCCTTGTTCACTTTAGGAGTCCGGCCGAATTCGCCGAGTGCAATCACCAGGGTAGAATCAAGCAGTCCGCGGTCATCGAGGTCCTGGATCAACGCCGCCAACCCCTGATCGAACTGCGGCATATGCTTTTCTTTTAAAGAGCTAAAAAGTTTTGTGTGGTGATCCCAACCACCATAATAGCAGGTAACAAACGAAACACCCACCTCGACCAGTCGACGGGCAAGGAGCAAGCGTTGGCCAAAATCGGTGCGCCCATACGCGTCACGTGTTGTCTCGTCCTCTTTTGAAAGATCGAATGCCAATTGGGCCTTTGGCGAGGTTACCAGGTCCATTCCTTGATGATAAAAGCTGTCGAAGCCGACGGCCGGGTCTTCGGCAGATTTTTCGCGGATGCGCACCAAGCGATCGAGGGATTCACGCAATTGCTGCCTGGTCTGCGCGCGACCTTCGCTCAGACCGGTCGGCAACACGACGTCGCGTACTTTGAAATCTTTGTCGTTCGGATTGCCGGCAATGACAAAGGGGGCGTGTTGTGCCCCGAGAAAATTCGGGCCGCCCGAGCGCGACATTTCCGGCACGGACATGTAGGCCGGTAAACCTCCCTGAACACCTCGCGTCCACGAAACCACCGAACCGAAGGAGGGATGGAACGTAACAAATGCGCCACAACCGACGGGGACAGGCGTTGGCGCCCCGGTCATAAGATAATGATTTCCGCCACCGTGGTTCGGGTCTTTGTGGCAAATCGAGCGGACGATAGTGAGCTTGTTGGCAACTTTGGCGAGTTTCGGAACGACCTCGGAAAATTGAATTCCCGGAACGGTGGTGGAAATCGGGTTAAACTCTCCGCGAATTTCCTTGGGCGCATCCGGTTTGGGATCGAATGTTTCGTAATGCGTCGGGCCGCCATCCATCCAGATCAGGATGCAGTTGACCTGTTTGAGACTGGGCTTTCCCGCAGCCTGCGCAGCGCAGGCGCGATAACGCAGAAGATCGGTAAACCCCAAGCCCATGACCGCCCCCAGGCCGAGCTGGAGAAAATCACGTCGCGCCATGCCGGCGCAATTGTAACGGAGGCCATTCATGCTTTTTGGCATCTCAGGGCTGAAAACACCTTAGCTCAATCATGAGAAAAAGACAGTAACAAAATTTAGCATGGTCGTTACAGCAACCTTCCTTTGTCATTCGATTGCGTCTAATGATTAAACACAAACTCTGCCGAGTTGATCAGGGCCCACATCATGTCTTCGGTCGTGGTCTGGCGAGTCGCGTCCTTGGCCGAAAATGCGCTCCTAGCCAACTCTATCTCCTCTTTGGTCGGAAACCGGCTGCAGGTGGCAAGATAGAGCTCGTTGATGATTTCCTGCTCAGCCAGCTTGCTGTCCGCCAGTTTTTTCGCGCGGCCATCGGCGCTCGCAATTTGCGTTTGCAGCCTGTTCGAGTTCATCAAGTGAAGGGCCTGCACCACGCTCGGCTTGCTGTCACGTTCGCACGGGCATGCCGCGCTGGAATTCGGACGACCAAAAGCGTCCAGGAATACGGATTCCAGTTTGTTATTCCAGGTTTCCATGGCGCGCGCGCCGGGGGGGAGTCCGGAAAAGGAATCTGTCGTTCCGGTGACGCCGCAAATCGCATCGAGCAACACTTCAGCGGACAATCGACGGCGATAAGCGCGGGAGAAATTCTTTGTGTCAGTAAGATTATGTTCGTTCGGCAGCGAACTGAGTTGATACACCCGCGAGTTCATAACGGTTTGGATCAAGTGTTTCAAATTGTAGTTATGACTGACGAGATCTTGTGCCAACCAGTCGAGCAACGGTTCGTTGGTGGGCGGATTCGATGCGCGAAAATCATCGATGGGATCCACAATTCCACGTCCAAAGAACTGTCCCCAGATGCGGTTGGCGATCGCTCTGGCGAAAAACGGATTGTTTGTACTCGTCATCCAGTCCACCAGCGCGGCCCGCGGATCACGCCCTGGCTCGATTTGCGCGGCTGGTCCGCCGGGCGGTTTCGGCTTCATCACTTCGCCCGTGACCGGATGTTTCACTTCTCCGCCAGGCGCGTGCCAAACGAACTCCGCCTCCCCCGAAATCGGTTCCGAAATCCCCTGGCCTTTATGCTTCAGTTCCGCGAAGTAGGCGGCCAGCTGGTAATAATCGCGCTGCGCCCATTTTTCGTTCGGGTGATGATGACACTTGGCGCATTCCATCCGCACACCGAGAAATATCTGGCTCACGAACGCACCTGCGTCGACCGGCTCGCGTTTGTCGCGAAAAATTGCGGTGGGCCCATATCGATGCGTGCTGCCCTGGGCGGTGAGCAATTCCCTGACGAATTGATCGTACGGTTTGTTCTGCCGAAAACTTTCGCGCAGCCAAAGGTCGAGCAGATAAACCGGTTTTACGCCAATACGCGATGGATTGCCGCGAATTAAGTCGCCCCACTTTACTGCCCAATAATCGGCGTAAGCGGGCTGCTCCAACAGGTAACCAATCAGCTTGCTGCGTTTGTCGGGGGAAGTGTTGGTAAGAAACTCGCGTGCCTGCTCGGGCGTTGGTAGAGTGCCGATAGCATCGAGTGAAGCCCGACGGATGAATTCGCTATCCGTGCAGTCTGCCGAGGGAGCCAGTCCGAGCCGTTTCAAGCGCGCATAAACGAGGTGATCGATTTCGTTGTTGACCGGCAAACTCTCGTAAAGCGAATTGGGCAGCAGCTTGTCCGCTGGCACGGTGATGCGCGATATATCCACAAGCCCCATGAAGCGAGCCAGCACCACGCCTTCGCCGCTCAAATTTCCGACTTTTACCACGCCGAACTCATCCACTTTGGCGATCTCTTTGTCGTTCGATGCAAACTCGGCAAGTTCAGTGACGTCCTTGATGCGGCCATCCGAGTATTTTGCCTGGACCAGCAATGGCTGAGCATCGCCCTTATGGCAGCGACGTTCGGGTGGGAACACTTCGATGCCGAGGAGAGCTGGATCGTTCGTTTGAGTGAATGGCATGCCCTGCTTAAGCCAGGCCAGAATTGTTTTGTACGATTCAGATCCGACCTCGAAACGTTGCCCGCCTTCGTGTTCGATGCCGAGCGTGGGTTTCTTCAAAATGAGACTTTCCTCAGGGCACGCCGGGAAAACGCGCCGTCCGCGATCGGCTTTGACGATGTGATGGTAATCGCTCTTTGGATCGTAAGCAAAAACGGACAACTTGAAACCATTTTGACCATCGGGCTTGGCATGGCAACCTCCAGCGTTGCAACCGGCCTTGCTCAATACCGGCAAGACATCATTGATGAAACTGAGCGGTTTTTCGGCCGAGGAAGGTTCGACCGTCACGCGAACAGAACTGGTCTGCCATTTGAATCGCGCCTCGATAACAGCAACTCCCGGCTTTAACCCGCGGATGACGCCCGCTTTCGATACCTCAGCGATGTCACGCTGGTTCGACTTGAACGTCGCTTTGCCCGTCACATCCCGCTCTGCAGCATTCGCATCCGTAGCAGTGACGAAGACCCGATGAATACCTGAAACACTCAGCTTGATTTCCTGGGGGAAGGCCGAGAGTGAAGAATTGGCTTTGATGCCGGGGTCCGACACTGCCTGCGCCAGGCTCAACAAGAGAATGCCCATCGCCATCGGACCTCGCCGCTTCGGGTTATCAGCAAACCGACTCACAAATCGCAGCAAACATACGGGCCCAGGCAAGCAACCGCAACTCTGCGACGAAGTTCGAATGCTTGATGCTAAACACCGCGTACCGCTTTATTTTTTCTCCTGAAAATGAAACAGCAAGCGCGCGTGCTCAGGAACTCCGTACCCTCGAATCAACAAATCAATAACACGTTGCGCAGCATCGCCCCAAAAATTGGGAAGTGGGAGATAAAGCGTTTGTAACTCTTCAATCTTACCACCTGTTTCCAGCGTATCGTCGCCGAAAAGCTCGACAATTGCTTCTTCCAGAAAAGTGCTGCCCCGGTGCAGCAGTAGCGTCAATCTGAACCTTTCTTGTGCGTAAGACAGAAGAAATAGAGCCCCCCGTTCGGAGTACGTGACGACTAACACCAAGCCCGGAGATTTGACCTCGTACAGATATCCGATGTGAGATCGAATTGCGCTCATCCCGCCAGCTTGAACCCCAGCAGGTGCTGGCAAAAGTCTCTGCCCAACTTTGGCAGGCAGATCATTCAAATTCTTGCACCCAAACGGCAATTCAAATCCGCGCTGGGTCGGATCGACAAATGGGTTTGGTTGATATGACATTTTCTCTATACTAACACCAGGTTTGACGAGCCGCCATCTTGAGCAGAGATGCCCGGCAGTCCTAAGCCTGAATTCGGTCGCGGGGTCTTCGAACCTCAGAACTGCCGGTTCCTCTCCAGACGGAGCGCGACGTTACGCCGCTTCAATATGCCGACTAAAAGGTGTGTCCGTCTTCGCTCCAACCTGCCCACAACTCGCGCGCTGAAGCGGCGTAAAGGCCGCGCTCCGTCCGCTCCTCAACTGAATCGTTGGGTAAGTCCCGATCATTTTTCGTGCGTTCCAGCTTCTTGCGGTTTAGTAGCGTGCGCCAATTCCTGTTCCGGAGTGCTGAGCGTAGCCTTTATTTTTCCCTCGGCGTTCCACACGTAAACCAAGCCGTCATGACAACCTGCGAAAACAGTTTTGCCGTCGGCAGTCGTGGTCAGGCAGTAAAGGATGTCGCGGGCTTTGTCGAACGCGCGCTCGTTCGCGCCTCCTCCACTCTGCTCTCCAGCATGAGTTTTGAATTCGGTGAAACGGCGCGGAATACCGTCTTCGCAGACAGTCGTGAGACTCTTTCCATCGGCAGTCCAGGTCAGCGCCGTAATTGGAGCAGGATGGTTGTTCAAGGTGATCGCCTGGTGCCAATTTGTCGTCTCCCAAAAATTTAGGACCTTATCCGCACCGCCGCTCACGAGCATCGTAGCGTCCGGGTTGAACGCAAGCCCGAGGACATGCCCAGTGTGAGCTTCAAGTTTGCCAATCTCTTTCTGAGTGGACATGTCCCAAAGCCTGATGATTTTATCTGCGCCCCCGGTAGCGAGGCGCTTATCGTCGCCACTCAGGCAAAGCGCATAGATGGAATCCTTGTGGGCGAACCATGTAGACTGATTTGTTCCATTTTCCATCAACAACAGGTGGACAAGGCCGCTCTTTGTTGGAACCCCATCGGATGCCACTAGCGTTGTGCTGTTGGACGTAAATTGCAGCCCGGTGATTCGGTCAACCAGGTTGTTGGTGATTACCAGTTCCTGCTTTAGCGTTGGAGCGGCCCACATCACAATGCGCCGGAAGCTACCAGCGGCCAGATGCTGACCGTCCCGGCTCCAGGCCAAAGCCTGGACTGCGTCGCGTTGATCCTCGAGTTGGGCAGCGATGGGATAGTTTGTTTGGCTGAGATCATGAATGTAAATCCGGTTGGCGCGCGAAACTGCCAGCCGTTTTTCATCCGGCGATAATGCCAGAGCCAATACCGGATTATATGAACGTGGAATGATGCCGAGTTGAACTGGCTTGCTGTCCGCTGGGCTTTCGGCAAGCGCCTTCGCATCCCACTTTGCGCCCGCGTCGATCCAACGGCGCAACGTTACGATTTCTTTTTCCGAGAGCTGCTTTTTTGGAGGCATGTGAGGATCGGAATCGGCAAGCAGGACCTTCGTCAGTAAACTTTTGTCCGACTTGTGAGGCACCAGCACAGGACCGTTCTCACTGCCTTTGAGGGCGTTCTCCCGAGACGTCAACTGCAGACCACCTTTTTTCTTTTCGTCGTTGTGGCAGCTCAAACAATTAACGCGAAGGACAGACATCGCTTGCCCCGTCAAGCCATCAGTTTTTGTGGAAGCTGACAATTTCTCCGCCCCGGGCGCAATTCGCGATGAGCATAAACAAATCAACGCCAGCAGGGATATGCGATTAAAACTCTGAGGCTTGGAACCGAAAGTCATGTTAACGGGTCTCTGCACAATGGGGCTCGGATTGGGCTGGAGTCAAGAGGAGGTTTACTAACAAGACGAAAGCTTCCACAGTAGCAGCCGAGGTAACGAGGCGGAATCATCAAGATTAACTAGGAAGAACAGGAGCTTTCACGAAAATTGAATGAAGGAGAGCGTGGACAATTTTCCGCTGCGCAGGCATGATTGGACCCATGAAAACCACTCTTAGTCGGCGAAACTTTCTTCGAAATTCGGCGTGGTGCGGGGCTAGCTTGCTTATCCTTCGCCAGAGCAAACTCGCATTTGCGTATGAAGCGAACAACAAATTGAGAGTGGCAGGAATTGGTATTGGCGGCCAAGGCCGGGGGGATTTGGACAACATCGTCAATTGCGGCTCCGAGTTGGTGGCGCTGTGCGACGTGGACCATGCGCGCGCGGGAGACATTTTCCAAAAACATCCGCACGCTGAAACATTCCAGGACTTTCGACGGATGTTCGACAAGACGCACAAGCAAATCGACGCAGTCGTCGTTGCGACACCGGACCATACACACGCTGTCGCAGCAGTGATGGCAATGAAACATGGCAAACATGTTTATTGCGAAAAACCCCTGACGCGAACGGTGCATGAGGCCCGCGTCATGCGGCTGACGGCTGCAAAGCACAAGGTGGTCACCCAAATGGGGAACCAGGGCAGTGCCGAAAACGGTCTGCGCCGTGCGGTCGAGTTGGTCCATACGGGCACGATTGGTGAAGTGCGCGAAGCGCATCTGTGGTTCGATGGCGGCAACGGGCCAAGGAAGAGACCGACCGAAAAGCAGGAGATCCCCAAAACGCTGGATTGGGACTTATGGCTTGGGCCGGCGCAGGAACGTCCTTACGATCCGTGCTATCTGCCAGCGAAATGGCGGGATTGGCGCGCGTTTGGCAGTGGCATAGTTGGGGATTTCGGATGTCACACTGGAAACATGTTATTTCGTTCATTGCGGCTGGCAGAGTTGTGGAAGAACCCAACCGACAAGAAATCGAAAGGCGCTTTAATTCGAGTTGAAAGCAAGCCATCCGAAGTCGATCAGGAAGGTTATCCGACTTCGATGACCGCATTAATTGACCTTCCGGCTCGAGGAGAGCTACCGCCTGTTAAGTTGCATGTTTATGCCAAGGATAAACCGCCGGAGGAGCTTCTGTTGGGCCACACCCGCGGAGGTTGGGGAGATCTATTGGTGGGCGGTAAAGGTTCGATCTATTCAGATTGCCCCTGGAACACGCGCTTCGTTTTGTTGCCCAAGCAGGAATTTCAGAGCATCAAAGCGGGGCCGCCCCAAAACCTTCCGGTTTCAAAAGGGCACCATCGGGAATGGGTCGAAGCGTGCAAAGGAAACGGGAAGACGTTTTCCAGTTTTGACATTGGCGGCCCTTTGACCGAGTTGATGCAGCTCATCAATCTGTCTACTCTGGTGGAAGGCCCAGTCGATTACGATCCTTTACGCGGACGAATCGTTAATTCGAAACAGGGTGAGCAACTTCTTCACCGCAAGTACCGCTCCGGATGGAGTATTTGATTAGCTTCGCTGCGGACGTTCGCGCTTACATCCATTGACGCGGCTCCCCATCGGCCAGGTGATCCGGTCCGTCCCAAAGAGGTGCTCTTGACCTTATACACCCGCGACCTGCGTTTGGAAGAAGCCGCCGCGAGCGCTGACCTGGATCGCTTCACACGCGAAGCAGAAAAATGCCGTGCCACCAACGGACTGGCCGATATGCGCATAGCCCAGGCGCAAGCCAAGCAATCACGCGTACGACTGTCTCTTATCCGATACCACCTGGGCCAGTCCGAGCTAACTGCGCCGTTTGCCGGGGTGATAGTGGAGGGCGACTTGAGGAAACGTATCGCCGCTCCGGTGAAACAAGGGGATCTCCTGTTGAAAGTAGCTGATACCGGCCGCATGTACGTTGAATGCGATGTCAAAGAAAACGACATTCACGAAATTCGCGATGCCGACACCGGTCTGATTGCCTTTGCCAGCCAGCCCAAACTGAAATTTCCCATTGCCATTGAGCGGATTGAACCTGTGGCGCAGACAAAAGAGCAAAAAAATGTGTTTATCATTCGGTGCCAGTTTAAGAGTGATTTGCAAAACTGGTGGCGTCCGGGAATGAGTGGCATTGCTAAATTGAACGTAGGAACACGAACATTCTTTTGGATCATTGCTCACCGCACGATTGACTTTTTAAGAATGTATTTCTGGATGTAAGCTGGAAGGAATCTACTCCCGGATAGAACAGTTATCTACAATCCCGAACGGTCCCCGCTTTCACTTCCCACCGATGTACTTCGCGGCCGACTTCCTCGACCCATTTTTCATCGGTGCTGGTCATAAACACCTGACCGGAAGTTTCATGCGCGCGGTTTAACAGGGGCAAAAATCCTTTCCGTCTTTGTGCATCCAATTCTCCCATGACGTCATCAATAAGCAAAACCGGCGGCGCACCTTGCACATCGGCCACGTATTCAGCCTGAGCTAATTTCAGGGCGATGGCCAGGGTACGCTTCTGACCTTCGCTGCCAAATTGCGCCAGAGAACGATCGTTGAGCAATAATTTGACCTCGTCGCGATGCGGGCCGATTACCGTCATACGATAGGCTTGTTCCCGAGCTTGAGATTGCGCCAACTCCACACGAAAATCGCCCTTGATCGACGGCTGATATTCCAGGCGAAAATCCTCGGTATCCACGGCGATCCGCCGGTAAGCCGAACTTACAAGTGGCGAAAATATGGGGATCAATTCGTGGCGGAATCGTGTGAGTTCCTGGCCGGCGCCGATCAGTTCGCGGGTAAAACTTTCAAGGGCTATCGGATCGAAACCCGGTCGCTTCAGCAGAGCGTTACGAGAACGCAAGGCATGAGCGTAACGCAGCAAAAGCGCTAGATATCCCGGTTTCGTTTGGGACAGCAAAAGATCCAGAAACCGTCGGCGAGAACGCCCCGGGCCCTTAATCAGTTGCAGATCTTCCGTGCAAAAGACCACAGTGCGCAATACCCCCAAATAATCCGTAGCCTTGCGCACCCGTTGATTATCCAGGGTGAGGTTACGCTCGCGGGATGACCAGTACATCTTAATGTCATGCGACCCCTGACTGGTGATGGCCGCTCCGACAAAATAGCCCTTCTGTCCATGCCGGACCATCTGCGCGCTCCCTACTCCGCGAAAAGAGCGCAATGTTGACAAAAGATAAATCGCCTCAAGAAGGTTGGTTTTTCCTTGCGCATTATTTCCTGAAAATAGGTGAAATCCCGGAGTAAACTCAGAATCCAGGCGGGCGTAGTTCCGAAAATTACGAAGGCGCAAATGGGCCAAATGCACTTTGAAAAGTGTGCCATAGCGTTATAGAAAGGACACGAAAATGTTTTTGACTCACGGATAAAGGTCACCGAAGGCAGGGGCCATTAGTTAAATGACCTCCTCACCCGTTTGTCACTTTCCAAAACTCCCACCCCCAGTTAGCTTGGGATGCACGTGTCAACGAAGAAAAAGAAGAACCCCTATGGTCCAGCGCACTTTATCAACCGAGAGTTGAGCTGGCTCGAATTCAATCAGCGTGTGCTCGACGAGGCTTTGGATACCAAAACGCCTTTGCTCGAACGTCTCCGGTTCTTTTGCATCGCCAGTTCCAACTTAGATGAGTTTTTTGAGGTCCGCGTTGCCGGTCTTAAGCAGCAAATGGAAAGCGATACTGTCGAGCGCAGCATGGATGGGTTGACCGCCACAGAAACTTTCAAGGCCGTCGTTCGACGTGTTCGCAAGATGGTGAACGATCATTACGTCTGCTGGCGTGAAAGTTTGTACCCTGCCCTCGCCCAGAATGGCATGCGAATCCTTGACCTGGACGAACTCGAATTGCCGGATGCCGCCTGGTTGTCCCAATATTTTCGGAGCCAGGTCCGACCGGTCCTTACGCCCCTGGCCATCGACCCCGCTCACCCTTTTCCGCAACTACTCAATCGCTCGCTCAATTTGATTGTGCGCCTGGAATTGGAAAAAAACCGCGAGACTCACAAGCATCTCGCGGTTGTGCAGATCCCTCGCATCCTCCCCAGGATGATCAAATTGCCTCGCGAAGGATCCGGCATGGATTTCGTCTATCTGAGCCGCCTGATAGGGCACCACCTGGCGGATTTATTCCCCGGCACCACGATTCTCGGCTACTGGCCCTTCCGGGTGACCCGTAACAGCGAGCTTTATATCGATGAGGAGGAAAGCGCCAATCTCCTCAAAGCGGTGGAAAACGAGTTGCACAATCGCCGCAAAGGCGATGCTGTCCGATTAGAGATCGACCACGAGTGCCCGCAATTTATCCGGGATGCTTTGCTCAAAACCTGCCGCCTGACTGAAGAGGATCTTTACCTGATCAATGGGCCTCTAAATCCTACCCGCCTGATGGCCCTTTACGAGGGTGATCATTCGCCCGAACTGCGTGATTCGCCTTTTGTCGCCCCGGTGGCTGCGCCTTTGCGGGAACAAGAGGATCTCTTCGCGTGCATTCGCGAGCGCGATATTCTCTTGCATCATCCTTACGAAAACTTCAGTAGCGTCGTCGACTTCCTCGAACAAGCCGCATCGGATCCTGACGTGTTGGCCATTAAACAAACGCTGTACCGCACGGGGGGAGACCGCCGCATTATCGGAGCGCTGGAAAACGCGGTTAAAAATGGAAAGCAAGTCACAGCCGTGGTAGAATTGCGCGCGCGTTTTGATGAGGCCAGAAACATTGATTGGGCGCGGCAATTGGAAGAATCGGGCGTCCACGTCGTTTATGGTTTGGTGGGGTACAAAATTCATGCCAAGGCTTGCCTGGTTGTCCGACGCGAGGGTCCTCACATCCGCCGCTACGTTCATTTGGCCACGGGAAATTATAATCCGACCACTGCCCGTCAGTACACGGATGTTGGCCTCTTTACCTGCCGGCCTGAGTTTGGCGAAGATATCACCAATTTCTTCAACCTTCTCACAGGCATCTGCCAATTCCAAGGCACGAACAAGGTGCTCGTTGCCCCCTTTCAGCTCCAGCAGCGTCTGTTACAACTCATCGAGCAGGAGGCCCAAAACGCCCGGCGCGGTTTGCCCGCTCGCATTATTGCCAAAGTGAATTCATTAGCTGATCGCCAAATCATTGAGGCCCTTTACGCCGCTTCGGAAGCTGGTGTGAAAATTGACCTGATTGTGCGCGGCATTTGTTGCCTAAGCCCGGGTATCAAAGGTATCAGCAAGAATATTTCCGTTCGCAGCATTGTCGATCGTTTTCTGGAGCACAGCAGGGTCTATTATTTTGAGAATGCCTGTCAACCTCAGGTATTTCTCAGCAGCGCAGATTGGCTCCCGCGCAATTTTTACCGGCGCATCGAACTGGCTTTCCCGATCGAGGACGGAATCGTGCGCGAGCGTTTGATTCACGAGATCCTGGGGCAGTCCCTCTCCGATAATGTAAAGGCGCGGATTTTAAATTGCGAAGGCGCCTATCACAGCGCCAGCCCCGCGCGCGGTCAAAAGCCGCGCCGTAGTCAAGTTGAGTTTCTTGGGCTGGGCGCTGCGGAAGAAACTGTGACCGGAGATCACGCGCACATGAAAAACGCCTTTCCCAAGGTAAAACTGGTCCCTTCCCCGTTCTCCAGCAAAAGCGGAAACTGATTTGTTCCAAACGCCATGAAGCCAAAGGTCCGACCTGAATATCGGCTGATTGGGTGGGCGTTCATCCTGATTTGTTCCTCGCATTTGCTGCCAGCTCAGGTTCCCAAACTAACCGGTGGTGATGGACAACCAGTCGCAGCCAACGCGGAACGCATTCTTGAGGCGCTGGAAATACTTGGCCAACCTCTTCCGCAAGACCGGCGTGGCCAAATTCTTGAAGCAATTCAAAAGCGCGCTCCGGACGTCCTTCAAGATCTGCTTGATCCATACGTTCTCTTCTTTGTGAACATCAATCCGGAGTTGCGCGTCAAAGTATTGCGCGGCCCAGCCGCTGCAGTACTTCACCAGAATGGCTTCTCCCCGGTGCTCGTCAAAGTGCTGAACGACGCCAAGGTATCGTTGAAACTCAATATTGAAAGTCCCCAGGCTGGTCCGGTCTATGCCGGCGCGGCGAAGAACATCCTGGAACGGCAGCAACAAACCGAATTGGCTCGCGATGAGAATTCTCGCAACGATCCTGGACGTTTCCTTCAAGTCGAAATGTTTTCAGCACCGCCACTGACCGAACGTTTGAGCGGTTTTGGCCTGGAATACGCCTTGGCCTTAATTTACTCCAGTGAAGCCGGACAGCGTGAGGCCACAATCGGATTTAATGTCGGGCAAGGAACGCAGGACCTGGGCTTTCGTGCGGAAACGCCGGTGCTCTTCAACATCTCTCCAGCAATCGCCGTCAAACTTTCCATCCACGATTCTGATGGGCAGCCAACGATGGCCAGCCTTACCTTCCGTGATGCGCAAGGGCGCATCTTTCCGGCGCAGGCGAAACGCCTCGCGCCAGATCTATTCTTCGAGCCTCAGATCTATCGGCATGATGGCGAGCCTGTCTTGCTGCCTCCAGGTAAGTACACCCTCAATTATAGCCGCGGGCCTGAATATCTGGAAAAGAGAAAGGAGGTTGTGGTCACCGATATTGCGCCTCCAACCATCGATGTTCGCCTCGAACGCTGGGTGGATCCGATGAAATATGGTTTTGTTTCGGGCGACCATCATATTCACGGCGCCGGCTGCTCGCACTATACCATTCCCACTCAGGGTGTTACCCCTGAAGACATGTTCCGCCAAGTCAAAGGCGAGGCACTGAATGTTGGCTGCGTTTTAACATGGGGACCGTGCTTTGATTATCAGAGACGTTATTTCGCACCGACCGCTGCGACCATCAGCGAGCCGTTAACCGTTTTGAAATATGATTTGGAGATTAGTGGTTTTGGTTCTTCCGCGTTGGGCCACGTGTGCTTGCTCAACCTCAAAGATCAGACGTATCCCGGCTCGGAAGGTACGAGCAGCAAAGGCTGGCCAAGCTGGACTGTTCCTGTCCTGCGATGGACCAAGAAACAAGGCGGTGTAACCGGTTACCCACATTCCGATTTGTTCGTCGAGCCATCGGCTTATGCAAAGCGCTATGTCAAACAGCACGACAAGAATGGAGATGGTGTTTTGGATCGTGTGGAAGCCAAGGCTGGGCTTTTGCCCGGGCCATTCGTGCGGATCGATAAGGACGAAGATGGGAAATTAAGTCCCAGCGAACTCGAGCAATTCGCCGAGGTTGAAGCAAACCAGCTTCCCAACCTTGTGCTGCCAGCCATGCGAGGCTCCGGAGCGATGGAAATCTTTGTCAGCACAGCCGAGGGCGTTTGCGATTTCATTAGCGCCATGAACACGGGCCGGGTGGGAGAGTGGAATACCTGGTATCACCTGATGAACTGTGGATTTCCACTCAAGATCAGCGGCGAGACGGACTTCCCTTGCATGAGCAGTCGCAGGGTTGGACAAGGCCGAGTTTATGTGAAACTGGATGACCGGCCCGTACCCAAAGTGGATTTTGTCGAATGGTGCAAATCCTTGGCCAAAGGACGGTCTTATGTTTCGGACGGCTATGCGCATGCCCTCGAATTCACAATCAACGGCGAATTACCAGGTTTCAAAGATATCGAATTGACCGCTCCCGGGACCGTGAAAGTACGCGCGAAAGTTGCCTTCGCGCCACAAACTCCGAAAGCAGTCGCGTACGGAACATTGGAGAGTGCTGAAGGACGGCGTTTCCAAGGAGACAGTCGGGTGCTGCACGGACCTCGGAGCGATGAACAGTTGAAGGGCGGCGAACGATTAGTCGAGATTGTGCAAAATGGTCAAGTCGTTGCCAGCAAGAAGGTGCCCGCTGACGGCCATATCCATGAGCTCTCCTTTGAAGTGGAAGTGAAGAAAAGTAGTTGGATCGCCCTGCGCCAGTTTCCTCAACTTCACACCAACCCCATCAACGTGCTGGTCGGTCAGAAACCGCTTCGCGCTTCGCGCGAAAGCGCGCTGTGGTGCGCGGAATCGGTCCAGTTGCTCTGGGAAAACCGCAGTAGCCATATCACCGAAAGCGAACGACAGGCCGCCCGTGTTGCCTATGACAATGCCATCGCCGAATTTCAAAAACGAGCAATGGAAGCAGCAGGAGCTGAAGGTGAAAGCAAGTGATAAGCTGAAATGAAACTACCGTCCATGTGCGCGGTTGTCGTGTTGCTAATATTGAGCGCTCGCCTTTTCATTTTCGGGGCGGATGGTGAAAAAATCCACTCTCGGCCCGGTGTGTTTCAGTTTCGTACTAATGATGTAATTGCCTTCGTTGGAGGTGCGGACGTTGTTTCTCAGCAGGGGTCCGGTCATCTGGAGACTCTATTGACCGTGGCGCTTCAACAATTTTCTCCTCACTTTCGGAACTTAGGATGGGAAGGGGCCACGGTATTCGATCATGAGCCTCGCGACTTCGGATTCCCACCGCTCCGGACGCAACTCCAAAAAGCAGGTGCTTCGATCATTTTCCTGGAATACGGACGAACCGAAGCGATGAACCCAACCAACACATTGAAAACTTTCAAGGCCAGTTATGAGAAGCTGCTCGATACATGTTTGCAACTGACTGCCCGAGTTATCATCGTTACTCCTCCTCCATTTGAAAATGGAGGAGGGCTTTTGCCGGATCTGTCGTTGTACAACAAGGATCTTTCCTCTTATGCCATCGCGCTGCGCGAATTGGCTAACGCTCATCGCTTGGTAACAATCGATCTGTTTGGCCAATTGAATTCTGTTCAAATGAAACTCACGGAAAATGGGCTCCAGTTTACATCTCGTGGCCATGCCACCGTGGCCCGCGTTTGGGCCCGCCAACTCGGCTTTGGCAACGTGGCTGAGCGCGCTGGCGAAACAAGTGAAAACGGAGAGTGGTCGAATGCGCAGTTCGAAAGCGTCCGGCAGAAGATTTTGACCAAAAATCGGCTTTGGTTCCATTATTCGCGGCCGCAAAACTGGGCTTTCCTGGGCGGTGACCGCACCACACAACCCAGCAGCCGCGATCATCGAAATCCTTCCCTTCGCTGGTTCCCCGAGGAGATCGAAAGGTTTCTTCCTTTAATCCAGGAAAGTGAAACTCGAATCAACCAAAGTGCGGCGGCTATTGCAAAATGAAAGGCATTGCCCAGTCGCCGTTGATGATTATACGGTTACGGTTTCAGAGTGCTCTGCTTTTGGGGTGTCACCTCGAGGTTGATAAGCCATTCATGCCGTTCCTTCTTGGGCATGGCAGCAAGACGTTCAGCCGCAGCATAAAACTTTTCCAGATCGCCGCCATTCCGCTCAAGAAGACGCTCAAAACCAGGAACAAGGTCGTAATAAGCGGCCACCGAATTTAATTGCGCGTTGTTAACCGGCCGGGCAAACCAGTTGTCGTAGCTTGTATCACCGGACCATTCCTTTTTCAGAGCAGAATAATCTTGCTGCAACTGCTCGAGGATTTGTTTTTTTCTTCGGCGCACTTCTTCAGGGCTCAACTCTCGCCTTTTCCTCGTTGCCTTAAGTTTTCCTTCCTCCGTTTGTTCGTCGCCATATAGCGCCTCCAGTTGGCGCCGAGTTTCCATGGTAATTTGAACGAACTGACGCGTGCGCTTAAGCTCATGCAAATATTTTTCATAATTAGCGATATCAGCGTGGGCGCGGAGCCATCGACGCGCGCCCTCCTCTCCGACTGTCGTGGCGAATGCTTCATTAAAGTCCGTATCACTTCGCGCGAACACACGTTGATGTCCGAGTTCGTGGAAAACGGTCTCCGCCAAATCCGCCTCAGCATTGAAGATGAACGTATTGAGCACCGGGTCCTTGAACCAGCCCAGAGTCGAGTACGCCTCGACGCCTCCTACAAATACATCGAGTCCTTTCGACCGAAGAGCAGCCGCATAATTAGTCGCACGATGCTCCGAAAAGTAGCCTCGATACTCCAGGCTGCCAACCAGAGGATACCACCAGGTCTTGGGCTCCATGGAGAATTCCGGAGCAGCTTCGACATTCCACACTACAAACGGGCGATGCACATCGACGTACTTCAAGTAATGACCATCCACCGGCAATTTCAAATCTTGCGCCGCAAAGGCACGAAGTTTTTGAACCAGTTCCAACTGTTTTTTGAGGCGAACGGGTGTGCCTGGATCTCTTACGAGTTTTTCAATGGATTGCCGATGTGCAATTAACTGGTACTGTCCTTTTACCGCCTGCCCGTAAAAACTCAACGTGTGACAGCCTGAAACTCCCACGATCACTGCCAAAAAGCAGGCGGTTATCCAGTATTTCCGTGTCCGGCTCAGTTTTCTGCAACATTTAATATCGATTCTCATCAAAAATTCCCTCTTCCACTAAACTGCTTAGGGCTGTTTGGCAAACCGGATAAAGAAGACGAAGACCGTTCCGCGCCTGGGAAATGAATGATCGTTTCCCGTTTGCGAGTCTGGTTTAGCTCCATTCTCCTGCTGCTGGTATCAGATGGATCTCTCGCTGAGAGGTAATGTCATTCTATCAATAAGCATTCTCAGCCATTGCTCGCTTTGGGAGAGGTTCTGCTCACCCGTAAATGCCCATACCCCCGTCCAGGAGAATTGTCATGGATCTTTGTTTGCGGACTTGCGTGCTTGTCTGTCCAGAAGCATACTCCGCCCGAATTTTTGAAGCTTTTTCCGGTAGCCTCGCGGCTTGCCGCCGAATAATTAATTATTTATCATGAAATCACCCATTCGTGTAGCAGTGACCGGCGCCGCCGGTCAAATTGGTTATGCCCTAATCTTTCGGATTGCTTCAGGAGCGATGTTCGGTCCCGACCAACCGCTCATTTTACATCTGCTTGAGATTGAGCCGGTGCTCCCGTCCCTCGGTGGTGTTGTGATGGAATTGGACGATTGCGCTTTCCCCTTGCTCAAGGGCGTAGTCCCAACCGCCAGTCTGGAGGAAGGTTTTCGCGACGTGAACTGGGCTTTGCTCGTAGGTAGTGTACCGCGAAAGGCCGGGATGGAACGCAAAGATCTGCTCGGAATCAACGGTAAAATCTTCATTGGGCAGGGCCAGGCTATTCAAAGGAATGCGGCTAAAGATGTCCGAATCCTGGTCGTCGGAAATCCATGCAATACCAATTGCTTCATCGCGATGAATAATGCCCCGGAAATTCCCAAAGATCGCTTTTTTGCAATGACCAGGTTGGACGAGAACCGAGCCAAATCGCAGCTTGCCAAAAAGTCGGGAACGGACGTGACGGCCGTGACGAACATGGTGATTTGGGGGAATCATTCCGCAACACAATATCCGGACTTCTACAATGCGAAGATTAACGGGCGTCCGGCAACGGACACCATTAAGGATGAGGCTTGGTTGAAGGGCGATTTTATTGCTTCGGTTCAGCAACGCGGAGCTGCGGTGATTAAAGCGCGAGGAGCCTCCAGCGCTGCGAGCGCGGCCAACGCGATCGTGGACAGTATCCGCTCGATTCTCGAACCGACCCAGCCAGGCAATTGGCATAGCGTCTGTCTTTGTTCGGACGGCAGCTATGGAGTGGAAAAAGGGCTTATCAGCTCGTTTCCCATCCGCAGCAATGGCCAAAAAATCGAAATCGCACAGGGCTTGCCGGTGAACGAGTTTAGTCGAGCAAAGATCGATGCGACGGTCAACGAATTGAAAGAGGAAAAGTCGATGGTGGCGGATTTGCTGCCGAAGTAATTTGTTCAGTATTCGGGCTTCTTTCGGCATTCGGCATTCGGAGTGTTCGAGAATGCCTGGCATTGTAAATAGTCTATAACGCTTACGTCAGGCGTTCCCCTGGCAAGCGAGTCGCAGCTATGCCCGACAAGTTTGCTTATGACGCGGTCGTGGTTGGTGCGGGCCCCAACGGGCTTGCGGCCGCTATTCGCATGGCACAGGCAAAGTTGTCGGTGCTTCTTCTCGAGGCAAACGATGTGATTGGTGGAGGCACGTGCTCGAAGGAAATCACTTTGCCTGGTTTTGTCCACGATCTCTGCTCGGCGATACACCCGATGGCTCTGGGGTCGCCGTTCTTCAGGCAATTGCCGCTGGAAAAATATGGCCTGACCTGGATCCACCCCGAGTTCCCATTAGCCCATCCTCTCGATGATGGAACGGTTGCGATTCTTCGACGTTCTGTCGAGGACACCGCCGCGGGGCTGGGGCCCGACAAAGCAAATTATCAGCGATGGATATCGCCGCTGTTGCCACATTGGGAGAATCTTGCCGCGGAATTTTTACAACCGCCACTGCATTTTCCCCGTCATCCGCTGCTACTTATCCGCTTTGGCAGGCGTGCTCTTCAATCTGCTGACAAATGTGCACGAAGGTGGTTTACTGCTGAATCTGCCCGTGCATTATTCGCCGGCTTGGCCGCGCACTCTTTTTTGCCGCTCGAGCAAGCTCCGTCGGCGGCTTTCGGGTTGGTCCTGGGACTGATGGGCCATGCGGTTGGCTGGCCGCTGGCTCGCGGAGGCTCTCAGCAGATCGCTAATGCTCTTGCCGCCTGTCTTCGGAATTTAGGCGGGGAAATCCATGTCAATTCCCGGGTTGAAACACTTGCGGCTTTGCCGCCCGCTCGAGCGATTCTCCTGGATGTGACACCAAGGCAGTTACTCAAAATAGCGGGAGATACCCTGGCGCCTTCGTATCGCCTCCGCCTCGAGCGCTTTCGTTATGGTCCGGGAGTTTTTAAGATCGACTATGCGTTATCTGCACCGATCCCCTGGAAAGCCAAAGAATGCAGTGGAGCCGGCACTGTGCACCTGGGTGGAACCCTGTCCGAAATTGCGGTTTCGGAGCGCGAGACAGCCTGCGGGAACACTCCTCTACGGCCTTTTGTGCTCCTGGCTCAACCCACTCTTTTTGACGCAACCCGGGCACCGATGACGAAACATATAGCCTGGGCCTATTGTCACGTTCCAAACGGATCTACTTTTGACATGACCTCTCGTATGGAAGCGCAAATCGAGCGCTTTGCCCCCGGATTTCGCGACTGCATTCTCGCGCGGCATACCTTCAACTGCGCCGCCATGGAGCAAAGAAATGCTAATTTCATCGGAGGGGATATAAACGGTGGGTTAGCGGATTTGCGCCAAATTTTGGCGCGGCCAATCCTTAGTCCCACACCTTATCGGACCGCTCTGCCTGGAGTTTATCTCTGTTCATCTTCCACGCCGCCAGGGGGCGGTGTCCATGGAATGTGCGGCTTTTATGCCGCAGAAGCTGCCTTGCGGGATTGCTTCAAAAACGCCAGCAAAGATTAAGCCCGAAGTTTGAGGCGAATTTCTTGCAGGCTCGGAAGGTGGCAGCTAGCTTTGACAAGCTATGAAAGAGACGCTCCGGTTAGCCCTGCAACCCTCCGTCTTCAAACGGGCGCTGAAGTATGCGTTTGTGGTCGGCCTGATCCTCATAACGATTAATCACGGCGATGCCATACTCCGGGGCCAAATCAGCGCGGGCCGGCTTTTTAAAATGGTCCTTACCGTCTTTGTGCCTTACATCGTTTCCACACTCTCCAGCGTTGGCGCGCTCCGCGACCGCAATGCAGCACCCACTCGCAAAGCCTCTACACCGCCGAAACCGGTCACTACTTGACCAAGGATGGTGTGATTAGTGTCGGTCATGAATATCGGAGAATGCCCGTCCCGGGCACAGCAACGCTTTGACCAGTAGTGGTTAGCGAATTCGAACGCGCTTGTCCTTAGGTAAGTTGCTGCGCCCGGGCTCCAATGAAATTGTTGTATTCCAGGATCTTATAGTTGACTGGACATTAAACAATCTTGCTCTAGTATAACGGTCATATTGGACATCTCAGAATATGAATCTTAATAAGGTCCTTCTTATTATCCTGGCTCTCATTGTCCTAATGACCAACTCCACTCTTGCGTCGACATGCTGTGAGAAAGCCGCTGCGGCTGGCAAGGAATGCAAAAATAAATGCTGCATTGCGGCTCATAAAGAGGGCAAATCTTGCTCCAAATGTAATCCGAACAAAGAGGACCTAAAACTTAAGAAGACGGAAAAAACCTCGGGAAAAAGCACTAAATCCGCGAAACCCTGAGTAATCTGGTTTTGTGATCCTCAAAATCGCCAAAACAACTTGCTTAATAATTTCCCTTGGCATTCCTGGCTTCGGACCCTATGTTTAATGCCGCCTGAACGCCGTGTGTGCGGCTCGTTCATTGAGGCTGAGAAAAGCGAAGTTAACAAAAGAACCTAACCCTTAACCTCCGTTGCTCCAGCAACGTCTGGTCGTTAGGAAATGGAGCATGGAAGCGCGCGCTGACCAAGGCTCCCCACCGTCTGTTCAAAAAAGAAAGTAGTTTAGTTTATTGTTATGCTGACAATGGAAGAGGCCATGAAGCAAACGGGCGCCCTGCCCTTTGCCGCCGGTAATATCGTCAAAGGTATAATCATCGAAGTTCGTCCCAAGGAAGTCCTTGTGGATATCGGTTACAAGAGCGAAGGAGTCGTCTCCGGCGCGGAGTTTGAAGACATCAAAGCCGTCAAAATGGGCGACGAGGTTGATGTCTTGATTGAAAAACTCGAAGACAAAGAAGGAATGGTCGTTCTCTCCAAGGAAAAAGCAGAATTTAAGAAGAATTGGGAGCGCATTTTGACCATTTGCAATGAGGGAGGCACTATCGCCGGCAAGGTCAAGGGCGTAGTCAAAGGCGGACTGGTGGTTAATATTGGAGTAGAAGCTTTCCTGCCGGCATCGCAGATCGACGTGAGCACGCCCAAGAATCTCGCCCAATATGTTGGCAACACTTACGATTTCAAGGTCGTCAAAATCAACCAGGAACGTCAGAACATTGTTCTCTCGCGGCGCGAGCTTATCGAACAGGAACGTGTCGAGCGCCGCCAGAAGTTGCTGGGCGAAATGACCCCAGGCGATATTCGCAAAGGCACGGTCAAGAATATTACCGATTTCGGCGCCTTTATCGATCTCAACGGCATTGACGGTTTGCTCCATATCACCGACATGAGTTGGGGACGGATAGGCCATCCCTCCGAATTGTTGAAGGTCGGACAGGATATCGATGTTGTGGTCCTGGATATCAATCGCGAAAAAGAACGCGTTAGCCTGGGTCTCAAACAAAAGCTGAGCAATCCGTGGGACAACATTGACCAGAAATACCCCGTGGGCGTAAAGGTCAAAGGCCGTGTGGTCAACCTGGTGCCTTATGGCGCTTTCGTGGAATTGGAACCCGGCGTCGAAGGTTTGGTGCACGTCACTGAACTTTCCTGGACCAAGCGGATTGCCAAGCCTTCAGACATTCTCAAGCAGGAACAGGAAATCGAGGCGGTTGTTCTGGGTATTAATAGGGAGGAGCAAAAGATTTCTCTGGGATTGAGACAACTTGAAACCAATCCATGGGATAAGGCTCAGGAAAAATATCCTCCGGGCACTCGAGTCAAAGGCAAGATTCGCAACCTTACAAGCTACGGCGCCTTCATTGAACTGGAGGAAGGTCTCGATGGCATGATTCACGTCTCGGACATTTCCTGGACGCGCAAGATCAACCATCCGTCGGAAGTGCTGAAAAAGGGAGACGAAGTCGAGGCAGTCGTGTTGGAAGTCGATAAGGCCAACCAGCGAATCGCCGTGGGAATAAAACAACTCACCCAGGATCCATGGGAAAACATCGATAAATTGTATAAAGTGGGCGACCTGGTCACTGGCAATGTCTCGAAGCTGGCGAGCTTCGGCGCATTCATCGGATTACAGCACGAGATTGATGGCCTGGTCCATATCTCTCAGATCAGCGAGGAACGCGTAGACAAAATCAAAAACGTGCTCAAAGTCGGCCAGGAAGTGACGGCCCGCGTCATCAAGATCGACAAAGGGGACCGTCGTATTGGCCTGTCCGTCAAAGCGGCCAACTACTCGAACGAACAACTCAAGGCTGAGCAAGCCGCGCTGGATGCTTTGAAACCAGGCGAAGATCTGGTCGCTCTACAGCACGCGTTCGATGCCGCTGACGAAGCCAAGCAGGACGACGTTAAACCATAGCTCGTTTATCCGCTCCCCGGCTGAATGTTCTGGCGGCGTCCCACGCCGCCAGAACGGCCGGAAATCGCTTGGTGATTGGTTCGCTCGAATCAATCAGTGGACGAAGTTCCAAATGACAAGTGACCAAAGAAATCCAAATGACCTATCACGAAGACAGCAGCCCGTTTCGGGATTAGGATTTCGGCCTTCATCTGTCATTCTTCATTTTGCATTCGTTATTTTGCTCGCTCTGGTGACTTCTGAGTCAGCGGCTGAAGAGGCGACTCCAGCACCGCGCCTGCCACGCACCAACTTACTTGTTTATCCAGGCAAACACGGCGAGTTCGAGCCAGTAAAATCCAAAGCTGACTGGCAGAAACGACGCGCAACAATCCTTGCCGGGATGCAAGAAGTCATGGGCCCTTTGCCTGGGCCGCAAAGCCGTTGTCCGCTGGATCTGAAAATCGAATCACAAACCGACTGCGGTTCGTACGTCTCCCGATTTATTAGCTACTCTTCCGAACCAGGCTCGCGAGTTCCGGCTTACCTGCTTATTCCCCAGGGATTGATTCGCGGACAAAAAAAGGCTTCGGGAATTCTTGCTCTCCATCCAACAGAAATGAAATTGGGCCATCGAGTCGTGGTCGAACAATTGCGCGACAACTATCCTCCATACGCTCGGGAATTGGCTGAACGCGGTTTTGTGGTTCTTGCTCCCGCTTATCCGCTTATGGCCAATTACCAGCCAGATCTGGCTTCCCTCGGCTACAAGAGCGGCACGATGAAGGCGGTTTGGGACAATATTCGAGGATTGGATTTACTGGAATCGCTCCCATTCGTTCGGAAAGGGAGCTTTGGCGCAATTGGCCATTCCCTTGGTGGCCACAACTCCATTTATACGGCAGTCTTCGAGCCACGCATCAAGATTATAGTATCGAGCTGCGGATTTGATTCATTTGTTCATTACATGAACGGCAATATAAAAGGGTGGTGCAGCGACCGTTACATGCCTCAGCTTCTACAATATCAGAACCATCTCGGGGACGTCCCGTTTGATTTTTATGAGCTGATTGGCGCCCTGGCGCCACGTTGGGTTTTCATTAACGCCCCGCTGGGTGACAGCAACTTCAAATCCTCCAGCGTGGACGAAATTGTCAGCAGTGCGAAGCCGGTCTTTGATCTGTATCACGCTTCAACAAAATTGAGGGTGGAGCATCCGAATTGCGCGCATGAATTTCCCGAACCAATGCGTGAGCGAGCGTATCGGTTATTTCAAAATTATCTCGAGTAAACGTCGTCCCGGACGCGACTCCGAGAAAACTCAAAGAATTTTACCACAGATTTCACGGAAAAACACGGATAACGGGAGAGCAAGATAAGAGCCGGGTCTTTTTGCGGGTACCGTGACTTCACATTTACACCGAGGTTTTGTTAGTTCCCAATTTTAATACTTTGGTCAGCTAAAGATTCGCCTCCAAAGAGTTGCTTCTCTGCCTTTCATCCGCGTTCTCCGGCCGCATCCGTGATCAAAATCTCCTTCTGACTATCCTATCTTTTGGAACTAAGAATTCCTGAATTCAACTTTGTGCCATCCATCGTATGCAGTTCCCATTGCTCTTTGTGCCACTCAATCCTGGTTGCTCCTGCGATGCGGGTATAAAGCACAGGGATTTTAGCTCGTTCAAGCCGCGCCATTAATTTTGGACTCGCTCGCTCGGAAACCGGGTATTCCGAATCTACCACGATGATTAAACGCGGATGCACGACTTCCAGAAATGAATTGTTTATAGGTTCGGGGCGCGTGGGCAATCCAGTGACTACAATGTCGGCGCGTAAATCAGGAGAACGTTCCAGCAGAGCCTTTTGACCGAGAACACCGAGGTCTGAGACCAAAAGCACCCGTGCGCCATTGATCGTTGAGGAAAGAACCAAAGCATTGTCGTCAGCCTGCGCAAAATGATCGTCGGCTTCAGGGTGAAGAACCGTCCATAAACCGAGCTTTTCATTTCGGCTGAGCGTGCGCATCCTTCCTGGTGGACTCTCAAATTCGCTGAGCAACCGTCGATAAACAGGAGAACGAAACCGCACCGGGCTCACCCAGACACGTTTGACCGAGAACAGATCAACCAGCAGCTTCGCGCCACCGACATGATGAACATCCCCGTGGGTCAGCGCGATGTCAGACAAACGGTTCACTCCTTGCGCTCTAAGGAACGGTTTTGTGATGAGAGAAACCCCATTGGTTGGCCCGCAGTCGATCAGCAAATCATTTTTTGTGCCTGGCGAGTCAAAATAGATGGCCATCCCCCCGCTCACTGGCAGGACGTGAAGGCGTGTGACAGAAGCTTGCCGCCAGCATTGCCAACCCCACATGACGAGCATTAATCCCAGTCCCGTAGCCAGCCAAATGCGCAGTTTCGGTCTCAACAACCAACCGCTCAATCCCACCAGCAAAAGCGAGTAGAAGAGTGCCATGCCCAGGAGAGCGGGTTGGGAAATATAAAAATAACCACGGGGCCATGCGGCAAACCATTGACTCGAAATGCGAATGCATTCCATCAGAAACCAACCTGCATGGTTGAACAGAATTCCACAGGCTGGAAACCATTCCATCAGAATCAGGCTGGCGAGATTGCTCATCAAGACCAGTGCGCATAATGGAACCGCCAGAAGATTCGCGGGCGTGCTGACAGGTGTTACAATATGGAAATAGTATGCGACCAATGGTATGGAACCGATCCACGCAGCGAAGGAGGTCAGAAGAATATCGCTGACAAATCGGCCGGGAACATGCAACACATTGCGCCAGCGCGGACGCAAGGATTCAGGCAGCAAGGGGTCAATCGCCCAAAGCCGGTCCCATCCCGAGCGCAAGACCGGCATACCAAGGATAATGCACAACACCACAATAAACGAGAGTTGAAAGCCGGCTTGAAACAGTTGTTGAGGTTGCCATACCAATATGATGACCGCCGCTGCGAACAGCGAATTGATTAAGTTACCCGGCCTTTGCAAAACCCATCCTCCTATGACCAGGGTAAGCATGATCGTAGCGCGAACGGCTGAGGCCGGCCACCCGGTCAGAGCTGTGTAAAACCAGATGAGCGGGATCAACAGCAGCGCGCAAATCGCTCGCGGCAATCTAAGCGCTCGTAATAAGCTGAAAAATATCCCGAAGATGATTGCCATACGCAACCCATCGACAGCAAAGATATGGTAAGTGGCTGCCTGAACGAATGGTTCGGAAGCCTCCTCAGTCAGAGCGGTTTTCCATCCTAATGTAAGCGCCCATTCCAGTTGGAGCGACTGGTCCTGGGCAGGGAGTCCTCGGGCTAATGCGGGACGGGCCCAATCCCGAAAACGATCGGCCAAAGGCTTGCGCGCAGGCGAACGGATAATCTGCCAGTCTTCTTCCGATGACGCGTCCAATTGATAGTAAATCTCCTGCTGCTTCAGGTAAGCGCGATAATCGAACATTCCACCTGCCACCGCTACCTTGGGCAAGTGAGCCACGCCTGAGATTTCCACCGTTTGTCCGGCAAAAAAATTTGTGAGCAACACAGGCGTCATGATGTTTACACGCCCGACCGCTGGCTGCCATGGCCCTCGATTCAGATGAGCCCATGCCACGTCAAGCTGGCAAACCGTGCACCACAATTCTTTGTCACCTTGAACAAAAACACGATGCGATGGCGTTTCGCGAATCGTGCCGCGAAACGTGGCCAGGGCAGGTTCAACCCCAATCATTCGGCGCAGGTCGTTTGGTGAAATAACCGCTGTGTGAAATGTTTGGCCTGCCCATCCGGTGAGAAGACAGAGAGGCACTATCAACACCGGTCGCACTCGCGCCCAACTCAAAGTCAGAACACACAACGCGAGCGCGGCGCTCAGAATCAATTCCAGATGTATACGTACGATTGTCCCCAGGAGGATGCCGGCTACGTACAGTAACGCCACGAGAATCAGTGGTCGTCTCATTGGATAAACCAGCCTAGCAGGAGTAGATCGCTTTAAGCTACACTAAAAAAAGTCTCGCTTTATTACTCACACGACACCGGAGAGGTCCCGTCTCCGGGCACAGCAATGTTCGAGCAAACCAGGGGTTGCAGAATTCAACCACCCTGCCCGTACGGAAGTTACGGGCGCAGCAACTTGCCTAAACAATTTTGCGAAAAAAAAACTCTGCCATACAGCAGAGTGAAAAAGCTGCGCTACGAAGGAAAAGGACTCCTATTACAGCCCGGCTCGCCGTCTTAGCTTGCCGGGCTTCAGTTCGACCCGCATAAGCGGGAACTTAAATAAATAGAAAACTAACGGGAAGCCATCAACCGCACCGATTGTTCGGCGCCTTTGGGGCTCATGACCACCTGTTTGCCTTTGCAAGTCGAGGTCTTGGTCACATTCATGGAAGAACAGCAACTGGTCTGGGTGACCTTGGTCGCGGTGCAAGTCTTATTGCCTGTGCATTCTTTGCTATCGCCAGCTTGAACAGCCACAGCAAAGCCAACCATTACCAGGGAAAGGATGAATTTTTTCATGACCTTTTTTATACCCGCTTTTTGGCCAATGTCAATGGCAAGAAGAGATGTGAAAAAACGGGACGTCGCTCACGGTGTGAGCCCGTCCACGAGCGCAGCAAGTTGGCCATAAGGAACAGCCGTTCGAATTCGCTAATTAGCCCTGGTCGAACGTTGCTGCGCCCGGGACGGGCACGCTCCAATATTTCGTGACCTAACACTCTCAATCACATCGGCTAAGAACAGGCGCTTAGCCCACCAAACTTCTGGCCTTGTTTAAGGCCTCATCGAGCTTACTGACATCCTTCCCCCCACCTCGGGCATTATCCGGACGGCCACCCCCCTTCCCCCCGACAATTGGAGCGATGGTTTGGATGATTTTGCCTGCCTGAATCTGTTTATGGAACTCCGGGGATACGGTTGCCAGCAGTGCGACGCTTCCGTTCGCCACCGCCCCCAACACGACTACCCCTTTAAATTGTCCCTTCAATGAATCCGCGATCGCCTGTAAGGTATCCCCATCTGCCGATCCCAGGTCTTCAATAATTGCACTCACGGCTCCCAAGGTTTGAGCTTTCGAGACAAGTGCTCGCGCTGTTTCCCCCGCCTGCTTTTGGCTGGCAACCTTAATCTGCTTTTCAAGTTCTTTCTGTTGCGCAAGCAGTGATTCGACCTTCTTTTCGAGTTCTGTCACAGGAGCATTGAGTTTGCCTGCAACCGACTTGATAAGGTGCAGTTGCTCGTGGGCCTGCTTGTAAGCTTCCAAACCCGAAATAGCCTCGATACGGCGAACCCCTGCTGCAATCGCCGATTCAGCCACGATGCGAAAGAGTCCAATCTCTCCGGTCGCGCGGGTATGTGTTCCACCACAAAGCTCCATCGAGTACCCATCCAGCGCAGCAGGTTTACCCCCAATCTGCACGACACGGACTTTGTCTCCATATTTCTCGCCGAAAAATTGCATGATGTCTTTGCGGGATTTTACTTCGGAATAGGGCACTTCGATCCAGCACACACCGGCATTTTCAAGAATGCGTTCGTTGACAAGTTTTTCGACATCAGCCACCTGCTGAGGGGAAAGCGGCGCACCGTTGAAGTCGAAAGTCAGTTTTTCAGGGCCAACATAGGAACCTTTTTGCGAAGCATCCTTGTTGACCACTTCGTGCAAAGCCCAGTGGAGGAGATGAGTGACAGTGTGATGACGTTGGATGGCGTTTCGCCTTGGCCGATCCACAGCGACGTTAACTGCTGAGCCAGTTTTTGGAGCATCAATGACTTCACTATCGCTTCCAGCTTGCTTGCCATTCACCTCCAAGAAGTGCAGCCAAGCATTACCCACTTTTTGAGTATTGCTTATGCGCCAGAGCTGTGCTCCGTAACTTAACTCACCGCTATCGCCTACTTGCCCGCCCATTTCGGCATAAAAAGGTGATGTATCGAAAATTACTGCGGTCGTATCCTTAGTTCCGACGACTTCCAGAACCGTTGCAGCCGTTTCCAGCTTTTCGTAGCCAACAAACCGCGTAGGTGTTGCGGTTTCGATCTTGGAGAGTTCAATGACAGTTTTCTTTTGCGCGGCACGCGCTCGGGCCTTTTGCTCATCCATCAACTTATTAAACCCGGTTACATCGACCGTGAGTCCACGCTCCCGGGCCAGCAACTGGGTAAGGTCAAGTGGAAACCCATAAGTGTCATAAAGCATAAAGGCGAGATCGCCAGTCACAATTGGGGACCTAAGATCGTTTGGATTGAGACCTTGCTCGCCTTGCACCTGCAAATTGTTGGAAATTTGAATATCAATCGCCTGAAGTTCCTTGTTGAGCGAGATCTCGGTTTTGAAAATTTCAATTCCGGTATCCAATGTCTTATTAAATGCCTCCTCCTCACGCTGGACAACTTCTTCCACTTGATCTTGTTTGGTGCGGGCTTCCGGGAAAGCCTGGCCCATGGCTTTTGCAACAGTCGAAACCAGCTTGTAAAAGAAAGGTTCATGGAAGCCAAGGCTGCGACCATACTTCACAGCTCGCCGCAGAATGCGGCGGAGGACGTAGTTGCGATCGGTGTTACCAGGTCGAATGCCATCGGCAATGGCAAAACTGAGCGTGCGGATATGATCGGCTATGACTCGGAAAGCGATGTCAATCTTCTCCTGTTCCGTCTCCCCAGTGCTGCCTGGTTTGGGTAAAGTGCCGGTGTATTTTTTACTGGATAACCTCTCCAGTTCAGCGAAAAGGGATGCAAAGATATCTGTGTTATAAGCCGAAGGCAGCTCGGTAAAGTCTTTAAAACCTTTCGTACCAACATAAAAACCGGCAATACGATCAAATCCCATTCCGGTATCCACATGCTTCGCCGGTAACGGCGAATAACTGCTATCCGGATTCGCGTTGAACTGAATGAAGACATGATTCCAAATCTCGATGCACCGTTGCGAGCTCGCGTTGACCAGCGCGCGAGCAGCTTGCTCATCATCGGACGGCCGCAGGTTGAAATGAATCTCCGAACAGGGTCCACACGGTCCGGTCTCGCCCATCATCCAGAAATTGTCTTTTTTGTTACCATGAACGATGTGGATCCGTGGATCCAATCCTTCCTTTCGGAAAATCTCTGTCCAAATATCAGAAGCTTCCTGGTCAAACTCGGCAGGGTCACCTTTGGACTTGTCGGGCGAATACACCGTGGCGAAAAGACGTTTTGGCGGAATACCCCATACTTTCGTCAGTAATTCCCAACCCCAATTGAGCGATTCCTTTTTGAAGTAATCGCCAAAAGACCAATTCCCCAACATCTCGAAGAACGTCAGGTGGTACGTGTCCAAGCCGACATCTTCAAGGTCATTGTGTTTGCCTCCGGCGCGGATGCATTTCTGGGTATCGGCCGCGCGTGTGTCACTGCCGGGAATGGCCCCTGGCCATTTGGAAACGTCAGGAGACTGTTGACCGAGAAATATCGGCACAAACTGGTTCATGCCTGCATTGGTAAAAAGCAGATTGGGTGAAGCGGGCAGAAGGCTCGACGAAGGCACAATGGTATGGCCTTTCGACCTGAAAAAATCCAGAAAGGATTGTCTAATCTCGGCGCTGGTCATTTGTTTGTCAGTTGATATCAGGATTGTGGAACCTTGGAAGCATTTCAAGCCACCTCAGAAACCGCTTCACCCAATCTACCAAAATAATCCTCCTGGGAAGCAAATTTTCGGTTTTTTAGAGCAAGAGCGCAGCCCCAAGAAGTAAGACGGCGCAACGCCGCAACCAAGAAAACAATTAAACCGGCAGAGACGCGAAGAATGCAGAGAAGAAAAACTACTTTCAGCCAAGAAAATGTTGTTTAAAACGCGCGATTTTCGATAATTGCGTTGCGAAGAACACCAAGGAAGAAGCTGAAGCCAACGTACAGTCGTAAGCGCACATCATCTCGTCCACCTTGACATCGAATAAACACTCTTCTCTGAGTCTCTGCGGTTCAATTCTGAGGTCTTCCATCGACGCTGGTCTTCTTCACGGTGAAAGTTTGCGAAAAATAAAGAGCTTGTACATAGCACTGCAGAGACTCAGGAAGCATCAGTAAACATGTATTGCACCAAAAACAGGCAGCACCCGCGCCATACGCCACACTCATGGCGCGCCCCCCGGCGACGCGGGTGTGCCCATCTTCGCCGCGGGCGAAGCCTTAAAGCGTTTTTGATGTCAGAACTTCCAGCCCGGATTTCTTGCTATGTTGGTCCTGCTGGTATTGAATCATGGCGTCCCCCTGCTCCGAGGCCGGGAGCCCAAATGGACAAAGGGACCCGTGCCTCGGAGCGCGGTGCGGAGGAAGACATCTGATTCAAGTTCTCGTACTTGAACTTATTCTGATTAGCCAGCCAGGGCTTCATTTTCAGGTTTCCATTCGATGCCGCCGCCCTTGGAATCCCCACAGAGAACCGCCTTGGCGCGTGCATAAATATCCGTGCGAAAAATGTTCTTAAGAACGGGGGAGCGTCCTTCAATACCCAGGTTAGCCATGCCTCGACCCAACACTTCGTATAAATTGCTAATAACCCATTCGGCTTTTGTATCTGTGGGCTCATTAGCGTCAGTGCCCGAGAAAATGTTGGTTCTTGCAGGTTCACCCTTCATTGAAGTCGGTGGTCCAGTTCCTGGCAAACCGGCTTGGATAAACTCTGCTGGAGCATTCACGTAATCGGTAGGCGCAAGCATTTCTCCCAGGAACGTCCGATTGGCCGGATTATTACAGAAGGCACAAGCCTCCAATAATGCCGCGATGAGCCGCTCATGTTCCTCGGATCGCCCAGCAGCGTAACTTTGCCGAACAATCAATACTTTAGCTGGATGCCGCGGAACGAGTTCCCCACTACTGACGATGCATTTGGCTATTCCCGCGGCCACTGTAACCGAAATCCATGGTTCACCAGCACAAAAACCGTCGATGTAACCCAGCTTAAGGGTGGGAAACAATTGATCGGGTGGAAGGACTATCAATCGGATCTCCACGTTCGGAGTAATCGCCGCAATTTTCAACCAATGCCGAAAGATTAAGTGCTCCGGCGAATAGAGTGACGAAACGGCAAAGGTAAAAGTGCGTTTCCGCCAGTGTCGATAGATCAACTCACGCAGGCTCGAGGCATCTTCAACCCCTTCCTCCCAAAGCTGCTTTGAAACAACAATGCCGCACCCTTCCAGGCTCAGTACCATGGCACTGACGCAAGCAAACGGATCGGACTCTAGCCCAAGATTTGTGATGAATGGCAATGTGGCAGGCGCCTGTGCGGCATCCAAATCGCCTGAAATGATTTTGTCACGAATATCGCTCCAGCGTGTTTCCCGCCTCAATTCTACCTCCAGCCCGTGTCTCGCGAACAATCCTGCTTCCCAGCCATAAACCACCGGCGCACAATCGCTCAAAGGCACGAAACCCAACCGGAGTGGTTCTTTCCCCGTTGAAATTCTTACTCGGGTACGGCTCATAATATGCAACTCGATCGGCGGATGGTCCATTTCCACCGGCGCGCAACGCCTGACCCAACCATCCGCCTTACGGGAGTACCCTAGAGCACAGTTGAGGCCAGAAATCAGAAATCCGGGAATCTGAATGTCTAAAAGCTATCTTTGCGCTCGAACGGAAGAGGAATGAATCTAGAAAACCTTTATGTACATTGACTTTTTTCCGTTTAAAGCGTCATGACATTAGTTCGAATTAAGTATCAGTCCCTTTTGGAAAACGTGCGTAATGTTTGGATAACCTCTGGATAACATTGTCCATCCTGTTCAAAATGAGATCAGCGGTTTCTATCAAGTAAGAAACCCATTCCCCCTGAGCCGTAACAGATTCAAACTTAACTCGGCCTCACACCGCTCCAAAAACTCCTTGCCCGGCGAACTGCCCGGAATATGATTTCCGCGTCGCATGAGAAAATTTTGCATTGCCTGTCTGGCCTTTAGTTTAGTGACCATCATTCCCGCAAGCTTCGCCGCCGATACGCCACAAGCTACCACCGCTGAATCTTTGACGGTTGCGTCCGGATTCAAAGTGGAATTGTTGCATTCGTCACAGAGAGGAGAAGGCTCATGGATCTGTATGACCAAAGATCCCAAAGGGCGCCTGATTATTTCTCCCCAATCTGATAAGGAACCGTTGCTGCTGGTAACTCTCGATAAGGCAGGCCAGGTAAAAACGATTGAGAAGATCGAAGCCCCTCTCCACAGCGCCATGGGGCTGCTCTACGCCCATGATAGCCTGTACGTCAGCGGACATGGCCCTGATGGAACAGGCCTTTATCGCCTGATTGATGCCAATCACAACGACCGCTTTGAAACCAACGAAGTGCATTTCTTGAAAAAGATCGAAGGCGAAGGCGAGCATGGCAACCACGGGCTGGCGCTTGGCCCGGACAAGATGATCTACGTCATGAATGGCAACCATACCAAGGTTCCCAAGGACCTTGAGCCCACATCACCGCACAAGAATTACCAGGAAGATTTCCTGTTGCCTCGACAGTGGGATGCCAACGGCCATGCAGTGGGTATTCTTGCCCCCGGTGGCTACATTGCTCGCACCGATCGGGAAGGCAAGAAATGGGAATTGGTTCTCGCCGGCTTTCGTAATTCCTACGATTTCGATTTCAATCGAGAAGGTGAGATGTTCACCTTTGATAGTGATATGGAGTGGGACTGGGGTCTTCCATGGTATCGCCCTACACGTATCAATCATTGTGTGATTGGAGGAGAATCCGGCTGGCGTTCCGGCTCCGCGGTATGGCCGGATTATTATCCAGATAGTCTTCCGCCCGTGGTGAACATTGGCGTTGGTTCGCCAACAGGCGTGAAGTTTGGCACTGGAAGTAAATTCCCGGAAAGGTATCAACGCGCGCTGTATGTCATGGATTGGTCGTATGGACGGATTATCGCCGTGCATCTTCGCCCGGACGGCGCCAGTTACACCGGGGACTTCGAAACCTTCGTACGTGGCAAACCTCTCAACGTTACGTCTTTACAAATCGGACAGGATGGGGCTATGTACTTTATTACTGGAGGCCGGGGAACCCAATCAGGGCTTTACAGAGTTACCTACTCGGGAGGAAGTCCCCAAGTTGCGCAAACCAAGGCCGAAAAGGCCGCTAGCAAGGCAGCGGTCAAAGCACGTGCTCTGCGGCATAAACTGGAGGCATTCCACGGAAAAAAAGATCCGGGCGCAGTTGTTTTTGCCTGGCCTTATTTGGGAAGCAAGGATCGCTACTTGAGCTATGCAGCGCGCATTGCCATCGAGTGGCAGGATGTCGCCTCCTGGAAAAATCGCGCGCTGGAGGAGAAGAATGTTGATGCAGGTTTAACCGCCCTGCTGGCCCTGGCCCGTTGCGGTGAAAAGGATACCCAGCGTGACCTGCTCATGGCGCTCAAGAAATTTCCGCTCGATTCACTTTCTGTTACCCAGAAGTTGGAAAAGCTGCGCGTTATCGAGCTGAGCTTCATTCGCCAGGGCAAACCGGACCCTGAGCTGGCAAAAGTAGCTATTGAAAAGCTCAGTAATATTTACCCGTCTGACAACGAATGTTTGAACCGCGAGCTTTCTCAATTGCTGATTTATTTGGAAGCCCCTGATGTAGTAAAAAAGACCCTGGCCTTGCTCGACAAAGCCAAGACCCAGGAAGAACAAGCCGGGTATGTTTTTTACCTGCGCAACCTGCAGAAGGGTTGGACCATCGAGCAGCGAAAGCACTATTTCGAGAGCTTCCGGGCACTTGAGAAAGATGCAAAGGATGAAGTGGCCATTCAAAGCGGGGGGCCGGATCGCCCTCAGCCGAAAACCACCGAATCGCATCCCGCCGAGTTGCTGGCCTGGTTTAAAGAGGCCGGCCGCGATTACTCCGATGGCGCCAGTTACCGGAAATTTATTAGAAACTTTCGCAAAGATGCTGTCGCGTCTCTTTCGGAGCAGGAACGCCTTGCTTTGGGCAGCCTGACTGTTGAAGGAAACGGGTGGGCCTCTTATAAACCCACCAAAGAGCGCCATTTTGTAAAAGAATGGAAGCTGGCGGATTTGGAGCCATCTCTCGAACAGGTTTCCAAAGGCAGAAATCTTGAAAGCGGCAAAGCTGCGTTCAACGACGCTCAATGTCTTGTGTGCCACCGGTTTGGTGATCAAGGCGGCTCCGTTGGACCTGAACTGACGGCGGCCTCGAGCAAGTACAGCCGGCGGGATATTCTGGAATCCATTCTTGAGCCCTCCAAAGTGATCTCCGATCAATATCAGAACTACACCGTTAGCCAAAAAGAAGGCAGCAGCGTCACGGGCCGGATCGTGGATGAAACCGATGACAAAGTCGTGTTGCAACCTAACTTGCTTTCATCGGAACGCGTGGCAGTTAAGAAAACAGACGTGACTGGCCGGGCTCCATCGAAACTTTCTCCTATGCCTGAAGGATTGGCCAATCTTTTGACCCAGGATGAAATCCTGGATCTGCTGGCCTATATCGAAAGCGCGGGCAAAGAAAAAGCAGGTCACTGATTTTAATTAGGGCCAGGAAGAAATTGTTTCGGCGGACCGCGAGCCGTCCTCGGCTCGCAGCGTGTTGCTACATACAATCGTACAGGAGTTCCCTGTAATGCCTGGTCATTTCTTTGCTGGAAACAACTTTGTAACGCTTTCTTGTTGTGTTGCCGCTGCGAACCGGGACGGTTCGGGACGGTTCGCGGTCCGGGGTCTCACCTGGTTCTTCCAACTCCTCCGTCTCCAACTTTCCGACCAAACACGCAGGCCATTTTTCGAAGACCCGCATGCCTCTTGACTATAGAGCGCGTGCTTCCAAAATAAGGCACCACCGAGCAACTAACCTGCTACGAAAGCAGAAGTACGCTGCTGGTTATTAAGCGATGAATATTTCCTGCCAAATGGTATTCATTCGATGTTCTCTGCTTATGCTTTTGTCTTCTGCCGTTGTAACAGCGCAGGAACGGACTTACGAGAACCGGCTCACGCGAATCAAGAATCCAAAGCCGCTCCTCGCCGATTTTCCAAAGTGGATCGAACCTATTCGGGGCCTAGCTCGTTTCGAAGCGCCAACTCTAGTCAATGATAAAGATGCGGATCTCTCCGTACGTGCCTGGAGATTTTCTTACAAAGCTGGCGGCATCATCGAAATGCCGAATCGATTGCGAGCAAAGAACACGGCCGTGATCCTGGTTCATCCCTGGGGAATTGACGACGGACAGGGCTGGACCACACCTGAACCGGCCGGGGTGGTTGATTTTTGCACGCGACAGAAAAACGAGTTGGTTGGAACGCATACCCGAATGGTTATGAATCCATTTTTGAAATCGGTGCGGGGAAAGGTTGGTTTGGTAGCTTTCAGCATGCCGGGAAATCAAACTGCGATTCACAAAAAGCTTTATCGCTCATTTCGCGGAAAACCGACCGGGGTGGAGCGAATGGAAGGAGCTCGGGAACTACATCAAAAGCTCAAAAACTTTTCGTATCAAGGCGAAGCGCTGCCCATCTCTTTTACATTATCATGCGATAAACCGGTTGTGGATTATTTCAATGAATTCAAAGGACTCGATGCGGTGCATTTCAATCCAAAAGGTTTTTGGGAGTTGCCCATTCCTATCACGGCAGACATTGAAGTGGATCCCGATGACGTAGTGATTTACGACGGAGAGGGGTACCCGGAGTTGAAAAAATATCTTGAGGAAAATGGAATCCGCCACGTCCTTCTCGCAGGCTATGCCACGGACATCTGCTACGCACATACCTGCGCGGGATACGAGAACCTCTCGCGCGACTTCAATGTGTTCCTCGTCGGCGATGCCACTGTTTCCTCATTTCCAGCGTCCGCTACGCCGCGTTTCAATACAAGCGCGCATATTTCTTCAGCTTCACTTGAACACCTCATCACGCAGATCTCCTGGATTCGTTTTGATTCGGATAAAAAAAAGCGTCTGGGAGTGAAATGATCGGATGAACGACAATCGATTACGAAACAAGCACGGCTTCCAGGAAATGTGGGTAATAATCACCTCGACCTTCCTGGCGCTGGCGTTAGTTTCTTCCTCCTCGTTGAGGGCTCAAACCCGCTCCTACGAAAACGTTCTCAAGCTGATAAAGAAACCGAAACCTTTGCTCGCGGACTTTCCCCAATGGGTGGAACCGATAACGGAAGCAAAACACTTTGAGGCGCCAGTTTTGGTCAATGATGAAGATGCGGATCTGTTTGTGCGTGCCTGGCGATATTCTTTCAACGTGCGCGGCATTATCGAAATGTCGAACCGGCTTCGCGCAAAAGAAACAGCGATCATCCTGGTCCATCCGTGGGCATTCAACGATGGCGGCGATTGGGATACTCCCCTGGCGGGCATCGGACATATTTGCACACCACAATCCAACCAGCTGATCGCCACACACACGAAAAAGGTGATTAATCCATTTCTTACATCGCTTCGCGGCAAGGTGGCATTGATCTTATATACATTGCCCGGGAGCGAAAATGCGATTCGGAAAAAACTGTATCGCTCTTTCGCCGGACAATCGAGCGATGCTGACCGAATCGAGGGGGCACGAGAATTGAAAGCCTGGATCAAAGCATTCTCAATTCGCGACGAACCGCTTGCCAAATCTTTGAAATTATCCGCAGATAAACCGGTCGTGGAGTATTTCGGGCAATTCCCGATGCTCAGTTCCAACGATAAATCGAATGCCCGGGAGCTTCTGGACATGGTTCCGGTCAGCGCAAACATCGACGTGGCCCCAACCGACGTGGTGAGCTATGATCGGCAACGTTACGCCGCGTTGAAAAAGCATTTGCAAGCTAACGGAATCCGGCACGTCCTGCTCGGCGGAGCTGTGTTATGTGAACTGCAGCGTTATACACCTGATCTGTGCAACGCGGGACCTTTCTTCGGCTATGAAAGTTTGGCCCAGGATTTCAATGTGTTCCTTGTCGGAGATACAGCGCTAACTACATTTCCTGCGTCGGAGACGCCCCGTTTTACTTCGAGGGCGCATATTTCCGCGGCTTCTGTGGACCATCTTATCACCCAGATTTCCTGGATCCGTTATGAAGCTGCAACAGGCGCGAAATTAACAGAGTGAAATTTGACCACAGATGAGACCGGATAACTCGGATCAGACAGGAAAGAGTAAAGTTTTAGTTACAAATTTCTACCGGCTTTAGAGATGAAAACCTGTTTAATTGGTGAATTCCTCTTGTGTCTTATCCGTGCTCTCCGATTTTACCCGCGGTCAAAATATCCTTTCTCCGCAGTTCTTCATGTTGCACCTCCTTCGATGAAAACTCGGACGGTTATCGCACTCGCTTTTGGGTGCTCATTTATCATAAACGGAGCCGAATCGCCTTCGAGGAAACCAACCCTTGTACTGGAAAATCAACAAATTCCCAGCTCAGTGAATTCTACAAATACCAGGGCCGACGACGCGTCATCGCGCTTTACGCCCGAGGTTGAGCGTTACCTCAAAACCTTCAAAATCGGTGGCGCGCTCACCGACGGGTCCAAGCCGCTCACGGCGGAAGAAACATTGAGGCACTTCAAACTTGCCGACGGTTTGAAGATGGAAATCGTGAGCTCTGAGCCGACCATCAGGCAGCCGCTTAACATCTACTTTGATGAGCGGGGGCGGCTTTGGGTGGTGCAGTACCTGCAGTTTCCCTTCCCTGCCGGGCTGAAGATTGTGAAGTATGATGAGCACATGCGCGCGGTTTTTGACAAGGTTCCACCGGCACCGCCAAATCATTTTAAAGGCGCGGATCGGATCACTATTCTCGAGAGCACACGCGGTGATGGAGTCTTCGATCACGCCAAAGATTTCGTTTCCGATCTGAACATTGCGCGCAGCGTCGTTACTGGCCGCAATGGGGTATGGGTGCTGAATCCTCCCTACCTGCTCTTCTACCCCGACAAAGACCGAGACGACATTCCGGATGGTCCGCCCGAGGTTGCTCTTAGCGGTTTCGGTCTCGAAGATACGCACAGCGGTGCGAACAGCCTCGCATGGGGACCGGACGGCTGGCTGTACGGAGCGCATGGCAGCACCTGCACGGCGGACGTTAAAGGAATTAAATTTTTCGGCCAGGCCATCTGGCGGTACCACCCCGTAACCAAAGACTTTGAAGTGTTCGCCGAGGGCGGGGGCAATACTTATAGTTTGGAATTCGACGCTCACGGGCTGGCGTATTCTGGCAGCAATTCCGGGGAGACGCGCGGGCTTTATTACGTCCAGGGCGGCGTTTATACCAAAGACCTGGGCAAGCACGGGCCTCTAATGAACCCCTATTCCTTCGGATGGTTCAGTCACATGTCGCACAAAGGGCTCATGGATCGATTCCCGCAAACGATCATTATTTACGAAGGCGGCGCTATTCCGGCTTGCGAAGGCGAGCTAATCGCCGGAATGTCACTTTGCAACCGCGTCCAGGCCGCCAAGATGTTCCGCGACACATCGAGTTGGCGCACCGAGGATACTCAAGCGCTGGTCCTTACCGATGACCGCTGGTTCCGGCCAGTGGACACAAAAACAGGCCCTGACGGCGCCATTTACATGGCGGATTGGTATGACAGCCGTCTTAGCCATCGCGACCCCAGAGATACCTGGGACAAGGAGCATGGGCGTATTTATCGCCTGTCAGCGATCGGTTCCAAATCCGCTCCGCTTTTCGACCTCGCCAGGTTGAGCACCGACGAGCTTATAAAATATCTTTCGCATGCAAATAAATGGTATCGCCAAACAGCACTCCGAATCTTTTATGATCGCCACGACCCGGCTACACTTTCTGCTTTACACAAGCTCGTTGAAAAAGAACGCGGGCAAGTAGCACTCGAAGCTTTCTGGGCGGTGAATGCAAGCGGCGGTTTCAACGAATCGTTCGCGCTGAAGATGCTTAATCATCCGAACCCATATATCCGTTATTGGACGGTCCGGCTTCTTGGCGACGAAAAAAAAGTCTCGCCGCAGCTTCAGAGTAACCTCGTGGAATTGGCACATACCGAATCCGACGCCCAGGTCCGAAGTCAGCTTGCCAGCACCTGCAAGCGATTGCCCGCCAAAGATGCCCTTCCGATCATCCGGCAACTGTTGTTCCACGCTGAGGACGAATCCGACAGACATATTCCCATGCTCCTGTGGTGGGCCATCGAGAGCAAATGTGGGACCGATCGCAAACTGGTGCTTGATCTTTTCCGCGAAAAAGCTCTCTGGCATACGCCGATAGTATCCAATCCTCGTCGTGTGCCCTTGCATAACTCGAACGAACTCGCACCCGAGCCTGTCACCCTCCTATCGCGACTTGGACAGCGCTACACCGCCGAACGAAGCTACCAGAACCTGGACACGTCTGCGGAGCTTTTGGGAATGGCGCCTGGTCCCAACGAAGTGGACGAATTAGTGCGAGGCATGGAAGCGGGGTTACAAGGTGATGCCGTGAAATCTATTCCGGTATCAATGCAAAAGCGCGTTGATGAACTATGGACCAAGCGGCCAAAAACTCCCATTCTTATCAGCTTTGCCGCGCGCCTGGGTCATCCGGAAGCTGAACGAGCCGTGCTCGATATGCTCGCCGACGCGAAGGCAACCGAAGCTGCCCGCAAGAAAATGGTAGCATTGGTTGCAGAGCTTCACGTAACCGCCGCGGTGCCGGTGCTGCTTGATGTACTGACCAAAGAGAAGGCCGAAAGCCTTCGTTTGGAGGTCTTGAACAGTTTACAACGTTTTCCCGATGAGCGAATTGCACAAACCGTTCTCGATCTGTATTCCGATATGGGCGCGGCTATGCGCGAACTGTCGCGAAGCATCCTGTGCAGCCGGGCGAGCTGGTCGCGCATGTTGCTCGAAGCGGTGACCAGTGGTGAAATTGGCCGAGAATCGGTCCCGGTGGCCAATGTGCTGGTTATCCAAAACCATCACGATGCCCGCTGTGACGAACTTATCCGAAAACATTGGGGCAACCTCAAGAAAAGTTCGGCCGAAAAGGAGCACCAGATCGCGGCCGTTAGAAAATTGCTTTCGAGCGGCAAAGGTGATCCACGTGCGGGCAAGGCTTTGTTTAAACAATCCTGCGCCGTCTGCCACACCCTTTTCGGAGAAGGCGCGCAAATTGGACCGGAATTAACAGGGGATGAGCGTGACAACCTGGATTCCCTTCTCCCGGCCATCATTGATCCCAGCCTTGGCATTCGCGAAGAATACACGACATTCAATCTTACGACCAAAGATGACCAATCTCTGACGGGATTTCTCCTGGTCGATCAGCCCAAAGCCGTCACAATGATGGATACGCAGGGGCACAAACTCGTGATCGCGCGCGAACAGATCCAGTCCCTGCGAGCCTCTCCGGTCTCGCTCATGCCCGAGGGTTTGCTCGATCCACTTAGTGGTCAGCAAATCCGCGATTTGATCAGTTATGTCGTCCAGAAAAAATGACGACGTATGAAAAAACTATCCCTTGAACAAGCGCGAAGGGAGATTACGGAAGAAGGACTATCCATTCCTGCTGCAAATAGGGGCTTCACTTTGATCGAATTGTTGGTTGTGATTGCGATCATTGCCATTCTGGCGGCCATGTTGTTGCCGGCATTATCACGCGGAAAAGAGAAGGCTAACACCATCAAGTGTGTGAGCAACCAAAGGCAAATTGGTATTGCCTTTGCGATGTATTCCCACGATCACAATGACTGGTATCCAGTGCACACGGGTTGGGCAACAGTGGGCGGGACCGTAGGCGGATCCGGCGCCGAGGCAGGCACTACCCTCGCGCGGGATCGGCCGTTAAATCCATATACGGCGAATCAGCTACAGATCTTTCGATGCCCAAGTGATCATGGGGACGTGAATACGCCCGAGTTCAAAACGGCCTGGGAAGCGTACGGGAATAGCTACCACATTCAGTGGGCAGCGAGTTCGTTTCGGATCAAACATGTGACTGGCGATAGTCTGGCGCCCGGAACTCCCCAAGGCCGTCCAATGCGGAGCAGCGAGATCAGCCGAAGTCCGGTCAACAAAGCCATTCAGGGCGACTATCCATGGCACCCCAATCGAGATATCTCAAAGACCGCTTGGCACAATTTTCTAGGCAAAAGTAGTTTCAATATGTTATTCGGAGATGGTCACGCGCAATTCTTCCTCTTCAAGTGGCCCTCCGGAACGGCCTGGCAGGGGTTTGTCGCTGATGACGACATCACCAATCCGAATTATCCAAATCCCCAAAACCAGGTCTGGTGACAGGAAGTGTTGGGGAAATAGGGGACAAACAATTTGACGTTCGAGTTCTGCTTTTTTGATTTCAAACAATCGAGTTCATTCCAATGAAGACGAGGGGTCACGGCTATCGTTCGCACGACTGAGGGGATTGAGCCACGACTGTCGGCCTTGGACTCTATCTCAATGCCACCCCAAACCGCTTGACCTTGCATTGTTAAGAAATATCGTAAGCGCCTTATATGGGCCGAATAGTCATTGGCGTTACCTTATTCTGCATCGTTTCGTGTTCTGACGTCCGTGCTGAGGCTAGTACGAATGCGCCTGTGCCCCACCGCCTTGAACCTGTTGTGGTGACCGAACGCAACACCAGTGTGCACGATGTCACGTCAGAATCCGATCGCGTGGGTCCGGCAAATCAACCGGAATGGACGTCGCGACGGGTCTTTGCGGAAACGGACATTTATGTCATACCGCCCGGCGAAATTGAATTGAACCAGTTTTATGTTTTATCTCACCCGCGAGAAGGAAAGGCGGAACACACCTTCGAAACCGAAATTGAAATTGGATTACCCTGGAGGACCCAGCTTGATGTTGAACCGAACTACTCAATGGAGGGAGGCAATCTTAGATACGATTCCACACGGATTGAGGTGCCCCACGCTCTGGCCGATTGGGGTAAAATTCCTTTTAACCCAACAGTGGATGCGGGTTGGCGTTTCAATAATGGCGAAGCCGATTCTTTTCTTGTCCGACTCCTTTTGGCGGAGGAATTCGGCGAGAAGTGGCATCTGGGCGGCAACTTCGGTTTCGAACAGCAGGTAGGAGGAGAACGCGAAACCGAATATGAGATTAATGCTGCATTAAGCTACGCGGCAATCGACCGCAAGCTTGCAATTGGAGCCGAGTTATTGGAGGAATTTGAGAGTGACAACGAAGACGAACGTTCAACAGAGGTGCTTTTGGGGCCTAGCATACTTTACAAACCAACACGGGACATTCATCTCGGTTTTGTACCTCTATTTGGACTTACTCACGATGCGCCGGTGGCTGAACTGTTTTTCATCGTTGGGATAGATTTAGAACCGTTCACCTGGAAATGGGGCCGACAGGAATCACCGATGGAAACCCCCAATCTTCGCAGACCTCGTTGATGATACGCTGAAAGAACAGAGTTTGTGAGCCTGAGGCTGATATTCGCCCACAGTAAGATACCTCGCGGCAAATTTGAGTTCGACTAGACTCAACGGCTCGTCATCCATCTCCGATAATCGATTCAACAGGAAAAAACTCTTGCCGGACGGCCACGGGGGCGTAACGTCAAACCCGTGAAACCCGACGCAAAACAGTAAATTCCTGAAGCTGTAGAGCGTTTAAGAAAAAATAGCCATATATGCGCACCCGTTTTCTTCCCAGCCTCGCCCTTGGACTTGTTCTGTTTTGGACCGGCCCTACCCGTGCCGCCGAGAAGAAATCCTACACTTTTGGCATGATCGCCAAGTCCCAAGGTAATCAGTTCTTCGAGGCGGCGCGTTCGGGCGCCAACGCCGCCGCGCGCGAGCTGGGCGCCAAACATGGGATAACGATCAAGATCGATTGGCGCACACCGATCGAGGAGGACGCGCAAAAGCAGGCCGAATACATCGAGCAAATGATCCTTGCGGGCGTGGATGGGATTATCATTTCCAGTTCCGACGCCAACAAACTCAACGACGCGATTAATCGGGCCGATGCGCAGGGCATTCCTGTGCTGACGTTTTCGGGTGATGCGCCGGACAGTAAACGTTTCCTCGCCCTCGGAATCGATGATTTCAAATGTGGAGAACAAACGTTTTTGGAACTTGCCAAGCTGCTCAAAGGCAAGGGCATTGTCGCTGCCATTGACGGGAACCCAAACGCGGCAAACCTTCAGCAGCGCGCCGCAGGCTTTCGCAGCGCGGCCAAGGCTTATCCCGGAATCAAAGTGCTCGATATTTATTATCACAAAGAGACGCCCCAGGACGCCGTCGCGAAAATCGAACAAGTCATGCAGGCGCACCCGGAAATTACCGGTTGGGGTTTGCTGGGCGGTTGGCCTCTCTTCACGGACAAGGCGCTGAACTGGCCCCCGGGATCGATCTTCTGTGTCTCTGTCGATGCCCTGCCGCCCGAACTGGCTTACGTCCGGAGCAAGCACGTGCAATTGTTATTATCGCAGGACGTATATGGTTACGGCTACAACTCGGTAGCCCGGCTCATTGAGAAAATTCATCTGAAGAAAAAAATCGCTGGGCCGATCGAAAACACCCCGCTGACGCCAGTGTCATTGCAAAATGTGGATGCGTTCGCTAAGAATTGGGAAAAATGGTTAGCGAAATAAATTAATGCGGCTTCGTTCTGCTCTGCGCTTTCAGGAGAGCGGGCTGCTTCTCGTCATTCTCGCACTCGCGGGGCTGCTTACGTTATTTAGCGGTCGCGTAGCGATGCCGGTATTCGAAACTGGAGCGGACGGCACACGGCAGCGAGTTTTCACCACCGACGCCGTGGGCGATCGGGTACCGCTGTCGGTTGAGAAGAACAAGTTTCTTAACGCGCAGAATCTTGCCCAACTCGCGAAGGACACAAGCTTCATCGCCATCATGGCGGTGGGGATGTCGATCGTCATCATCTCTGGGGGTATAGACCTTTCCGTGGGAGCCATCTTCGCACTGGCCTCACTTGTAGGCGCTCTGGTTTTGCGTCATTACGGCCCTGCAGGGCCGGGAAGTGCGGCTCCGCCCTTGCTTGGAATCGGTCTCGGCGCAGCGGCGACGGTGGGAACCGCCGCGCTCTGCGGTCTGTTCAACGGTGGACTGATCGTCGCGTTACGTGTGCACCCATTCATTATCACTCTAGGGTCCATGGCCATTCTGCGCGGCATTGCTTTTATCGCAACCAAAGGCCAATCGATCGGCGGTTTCCCACCTGCCTTTCGGGAGCTCGTTCGCTACGAAGTTAGCAACAGTCTGAGCATCGTGCCGCTGGCGGTCATGCTGCTGGTGACCTTCGGAGGCAGTATCTTCCTCGGACGTCTCGCTGCTGGACGCCGCATCTATGCGGTGGGAGGCAATGAACTGGCCGCGCGCTTCAGCGGCATTCAGATCGGCCGAGTGAAGCTGGGCGTTTATTTCCTCGCAGGATTAACTGCGGGAATCGCTGCCCTGCTTTCCATCGGTTACTACGGCGCAGCCAGTTCAGGCGATGGACAAGGTTACGAACTCAACGTCATTGCCGCGGCAGTGGTGGGCGGCGCCAGCCTGACTGGTGGGAAGGGTTCAGCGCTGGGAGCCGTCCTCGGCGCGCTGGTCATCCAAATGATCAGCAGCGGAATTGTCATCTTAGGCATCGACCAAAACTATAGCCAGATCATCATCGGCAGCGTAGTGATCGCCGCTGTGGTCCTGGATAATTTTAACACATGGCTGGCCAGCCGCCGTCTCACTGGGCGAATTTCCTGAGATTAATTCAGATTCAGAAGGACCCGTTGAGAAGCCAGCCCTTAAGCTTCAACCTTATTCGAAGCCAGGACAATGCAAGTCAACCGCCAATGGAGACCGAGAAGATAAGCCGGCTCAAACATTCCTCCTTATCAGAATTCCTTAAAGTTAGTTTGGCGTCCTGCGCGGATTTGATATTTCTTTAAGGCCCTCGATGGTGAAATCGCGGTCGGTGTAGGTCACGTTATGCCTGATGCGAGAGCCATCGAGCAGAGTTGACGAATCCGGTCGCGCTCCGCCCACTGTGAGATCGGCCGGGATGTGGTGGCCGGTGTCGGTGACCACCCGGGTTGTGTCGATGCGGCGAAGCAGTTGTCCGGAGTTGGCGTATTTCTCGACACGAAGCGGGACCAGGCGCCGCACGTCGATCCAACTCCGCACACTGCCATAGATCGAGCGTTGGCCTTTGCCCGGTTTCGATTCGAGGACCGCGCATTTCACGCCGTCCACCACCTCGGTGCTGACGATCGCCTGCTGGTCCCACCCGAAGAAATTTTCGATGACGTCCTCATACGACAGGTCGCTGCCGAGCAGCGGTTCTTTCAGGGCATCAATCGTCCGCACGGTATTCGGCGGCACGAAAACAGAACCGCTTGCGGGTCGGTCTCCAATTTGCCGGAGGAGCACGGATTCGCCCTTCCGTTCCTTGGGATAAAGCACCTGATACACGACCTCGGAAGAATTTTTCGTCCGGCGTTCCTTGATTTGAATCTGGAGCGTTTCCTTGCTCGCCCCCTTAATTTCCATCCGCAAGCGCACATACGACGCGCCGTTCTGGCGGAGCGCGCTGAGCCGGGAGGCAAGGTCGTTCGCTGTCATCGGCGATGGGCTCTCGGCGGCGCGGAAGGAGAATGCGGGCGTGAGGCCAATGATGGCAGCAGCCACGGGGAGAGACAT
>Ga0163163_10000327_pt1 | contig 46030 bp, 37 predicted proteins | sample S65metaG_FD_119766 | JGI IMG/M metagenome (GOLD analysis project Ga0163163, IMG submission 119766) | Switchgrass rhizosphere microbial communities from Kellogg Biological Station, Michigan, USA - S6-5 metaG | ecosystem: Host-associated > Plants > Roots > Rhizosphere > Soil | place: USA... | reverse complement strand
CAGACCTTCGATCACTGTTTTACCCATCAACTGGATGTTGCCCATCGGAAATTCGTAGCCCGGTTCGCCCCAATAGAAGTCGTTGATCGCCATCGTCTTTTGGAACTTCGAAGGATTGGCTTTTAGGGTGGAGACGCCGATGAGCGAGCCGAGGACGTGCTTCATGAGGTTGCGTCCGACGAGGCCTGAACTGTTGTTCGCCAAACCGCGCGGATGCTTGTCATTCGCCGAACGCAGCAGTAAGGCTGACGAGTTCACGGCACCGCAGGAAACCACGACCACGTCGCCCGTGAAGACGGTTTGCTCGCCTTTCACTTCGACTACGACGCCAGTGACTTCCCGGCCTGACGCGCTCGTGTGCAAGCGGAGAACTTTGGCTTCGGTGACAATCGTGACGTTGGGCTTTTGCAGTACCGGCCGGACAGCGATGACGTCGGCATCTGACTTGGCGCCAACCAGGCAGGGATAGCCGTCGCAGGTGTCGCAACGGATGCAGGCGCTGAGATGCTGCATGGCCTCGTTGATGCGAACGCCCATTGGCGCAGGATACGGCTTCATGCCGCGCGCTTTCAGGATCTCAAAAACCTCTTTGATGCGCGGCTCGTGGCTTATCGGCGGATGTGGATATTCCTTCGAACGCCAGGGTTCGGTTGGGTCTTCACCGGCCTTGCCGTGAACTTCGTAAAGTTCCTCGGCCTGCGTGTAATAGTCTTCCCAATCGCGATACTTGATCGGCCACTCGGGCGAAATCCCGTCACGATGGCGGAACTGCTCGAAGTCCTTTTCGCGCAACCGAAACAGCGCCGCGCCATAGACCTTCGTGTTGCCCCCCACGAAATAACTGAAACCCGGCCGGATCTCACCGCCGTCTTTGTTGAACATCACCTCTGACGAGTAGTACTTGAAAGAGCCGTGATAATTCCAATTATCCTTTTCGCGCGGCAGGAAGGGCCCGCGTTCCAGCACGAGGATGCGCTTACCGCTCGGCGCGAGGCGGTGGAGCAAAGTGCCACCGCCCGCGCCTGTGCCGATGATGATGAGATCAAAGTGTTCGTTCACGACGGAGTTGGTCGAGAGGAAGGTCGAAACCTTACATTGATCCACCCCGCCCGTGCCGCACGCCAGGCAATGTGTAGAGCGATTGTTTCTCCATTGCCTTTTATTCCGCCCGTAACTTGTACGACGCACCGCCCTCGCAAATCAGAACGCGTCGGTTGGCAACAACGGTGGGCAGAAGACTCCCGCCCTACTTTGCATCTGAGACACGCCCGGTGCAGCCTCTCCGGCAACGCTGGGCTGGTTGACGTAATCCTTTGGGATGTTTGTAGCCTTCGGCGCTGCCAGACAGGTTCAATCCCGCAAAACGCGACAGGTATAACCGCCCGGATGCTTAACCAAATATTTCTGGTGGTATTCCTCGGCGGAGTAGAATTTCCCGGCCGCGGTTATCTCGGTCGTGATCGGACGATCGAACTTGCCCGATTTGTCCCACCGTGCCTTCACGCTTTCTGCGACCTTCTTCTGAGTCTCGCTGTTGTAGAAGATGGCCGAGCGGTACTGCGTGCCCACGTCGTTGTGCTGGCGGTTGAGGGTGGTTGGATCGTGCATGCGAAAGAAGTAATCCGGGAGCGTTTCGTAGGACAAGCGGGAAGAATCGAATACGACCTCGATGGATTCTGCATGCCCGGGACCCCCCCGTGCACACTCAGCGGCAAAGTTAGTTTGTCGTCAGATTACAATCCGGGTTCATCCCGCAAAACTTACAGTGTGGGGCGCAAACACGGAAAGCCCGGCCTCTCAGGAAGCTGGGCTTTCGATCGGTGAGTTAGAGGGATTACCGGCTGCTTACTTGAACCGGCTGCTGAAATGAGGCTTCGCCCAGAACGACTTCGGCAAAAGCGCACCAGATTTGCACCTTGCTGACATCCGGGACATAGGCAGGGAGGGTGATGCTGCGATTAACTTTGTCGCCCTTGATACTCAGTTTCTGTAAGAGGTAAATGTTGCCCTTGGAGTCTACAACCTGCCAGTGAGGGTCAGGCGTCCCGGGGACTTTGAAGTCATCGGACAAGGTCAGGATGTTCTTCCCATCCCTAACCGCATGAGTGACGGTCCCCGTGTTGGCTTTGGGGCCCTGGAATTTCCTGCTGGTGTGGGTGTCGTCTGCAAACGCGCTGGCAGCCAAGAGTGCCAAGGACGCGAATGTGGCTATCAGTGATTTCTTCATTTCTTAACCTTTCGTTGAATTGTTTGTTTTTGTTTGGGTCTTCGCCCGGGCTCTCAAAGGCATCAAGCGAATGCAGAAGTGAGTCGCACCAGTGAGGAAGTCCTTACAAATGCTGTCGCTACGGCGTTTGCCGCGCCGGTTGGCAGTTATCTCTCAAGATCACCAGTGATTTGAGGAACTATGCGCCGTAATTGAGAATTGAACTAATCTCTTCTCATCCCGTGCCGCATCAAAGCTTCGTCGGGATGCCACACGCTCGCAGCGCGCACCATCCTCGCAAGGCTTCGAAGGCAAGAAACAGTCCACCGGCCAGAAGCGCCACCCCAACCCACACACAGCACGGGAAACAGAATGCAGCGCCGACCCCCAGGGCAAGGGCGCCGATGCCGCGGAGGAGTCGTCCTTTGTTGTTAATGTTACGGGGAAAGCTGGAGTTCATCGTTTGAATTTTTTGTGAGGCTTACGCAGTTCATCAAGTGTTGAACAGAAATGGGGCAGGTCTTTGATTTGCAGTGCACCGATTTTTTCCAGGGCTTCGCGATAGGCGGGCATGGCGCGACCGCCAACCAGCAAGGTGACTTCGCGGGGCAAGGCGTCGCGGAGCCGAAGCATTTCAGCCTCCAGCCTGGGATCGTCCTCGGGATATACGAGGCTCAAGGCCACCGCGCGCGCCTGGTTTTGACGCGCTGCGCCGGCAATTTCCGCTGCCGGCAGGCTGGCTCCCAGATACGTGACATGCCACCCCAGGTTCGAGGCGGCGGCGCCAACGAGCAGCGCACCGAGTTCATGAATCTGTCCGACCGGCGTCGCCACAACCAGCACGGGGGCACTGTCTGAAGCGGCAAATGGTTTCGCCGCGTGCCCGAGAAACACACGGATGACCGCGCTGGCGAAATGTTCATGGGCAGCCGTGATGCTCCCGTCCCGCCACAGTTCGCCAATGATTTGAGCCAGGGGCGCAATCACCCGTTGCAGCAAACCCTGCGCGCCCAACTCCATTGCTGCGCGCTTAAGCGCATCTTCAAGGGCGCGGGAGTCGAGCTTCGCAACGGCGGCGATGCTCTCATCCAGGAACGATGATTTCCCGGTCAAGCCGGCCGTTGCGCTGAAACCGCGACTGTCCGTCGGTTGGGTCTCGGCGGCGAGCTTGCGCAATTTATCGGTCGGCAGCCTGGCAATTGGTCCAATGCTATTGCCCGCGCGTGTGAGCGCACGCAGCAGGCTCAACCGTTCGATTTGCTCATCGGAATAAAGCCGACGATTCGTGCCGGTGCGCTGGGGCCGGACCGCCTGGTAGCGCTTCTCCCAAATGCGTATGACGTGGGCCGTCAAGCCGGTGCGGCGCACGACAGACTTAATTACATGACGAGCTTCATCCATACTTTCAGACAAATCATAGACACACAGTGCAGAGGAGCGCAAGTGAAAGCTTTGGAAACCGATAAAACAACTAAAAGTTCCAATATACTCTGAATTCATTGAGTTTAATTCCCAGAAAAAAAATATTTAGACAAACTATTGACAAAGTTAGCAACATTAGACAAGTTATGGACACGTTAAAACCATGAAAACAAGACATGAACATCGGAAAGGCAATGCTTCCGCCGCGCCGCGACGCATCAAGTGTCGTTTCTGTTGCCCGACGCAATTCAAAGTATCCGTCAGGCGGCCTCGCAAGCCCCAATTGCAATCATGAGTAAACAAGTTCTCATCATTGGCGCCGGTCCGGGCGGGTTGGCTTCGGCTATTCTGCTGGCGGCTGCCGGAGTTCGCGTGAAAATCGTCGAACGTCTGCCCATCATTGGCGGGCGGACGTCCAGCATCCAAGCGGATGGATTTAAATTCGATCTCGGTCCGACGTTCTTCCTCTATCCGCGCGTGCTGGAGGAAATCTTCGCCGCAGCCGGAACGAGTCTCCGCCGCGAAGTCGAGATGGTGAGACTGGATCCGCAATATCGGATCCAGTTCGGCGCGGGTGGAAAGCTCGACTGCACCTCCGACGTCGCTGCGATGGAGAAACAAATCGCGGCCCTCTCGCCGGCAGATGCACCGGGGTTCGACCGTTTTCTCAACGAAAACCGCGCCAAGCTCACGGCCATGCAGCCATGTCTCGAAAGCCCGTTTCTTGGCTGGACCGACTTGTTGCAGATGCGGCTGTTCAAAATGCTGCCGATGCTGCGTCCGCATCAATCCGTGGATACTTATCTCAAGCGATTCTTCACCGATGAGCGCGTACGTCTGGCATTCTGCTTCCAGTCGAAGTATCTCGGCATGTCGCCGTTCCGTTGTCCGAGCCTGTTCTCCATTCTCTCGTTTCTGGAATACGAATACGGCGTGTGGCATCCGATCGGCGGTTGCGCGGCGGTCACGGCGGCAATGGCGCGGGTGGCGGAACGACTTGGCGTGGAGATTTGTTTGAACGAACCCGCGGAAGAAATTCTCTTTGCCGGCCGGCGTGCGGTCGGAGTGCGCACCGCTGCGGGCATGCACCGGGCCGATGCTGTGGTGGTCAATGCCGACTTCGCTCGGGCCATGGAGAAATTAGTTCCCGACGCACTCCGGCAGCGCTGGACGGACAAGAAGCTCGCAAAGAAAAAGTATTCCTGTTCCACCTTCATGATGTACCTGGGCGTCCAGGACAGATTCGATCTGCCGCATCACACGATCCACATCGCCGAGGATTACGAGAAGAATCTGGACGAAATCGAGAAGCAGCACGTCTTGAGTGACAAGCCCAGTTTCTACGTTCAGAATGCCTGCGTCACCGACCCCACGCTCGCCCCGCTCGGCCATAGCACGCTCTACGTGCTCGCACCCGTGACGCATCAGCATCCGAACGTGGACTGGACCGCGGAACGCCCGCGTTTCCGCAAGCTGCTGCTGAATCAGATCAAAGAGGCCGGTTACAATCTCGATCCGGCACGTATCCGGTACGAACGGGTCATCACTCCGGCCGACTGGGACATGCGCTACGAGATTTATCGCGGCGCGACCTTCAACCTCGCGCACACCCTGGATCAGATGCTGCATCTGCGTCCGCACAATCGGTTCGAGGATTTGGACGGCGTGTATCTCGTCGGTGGCGGGACACATCCGGGTAGCGGTTTGCCGGTGATTTTCGAGAGCGCCCGCATCAGTACCAAGCTGCTGCTTGACGATCTTGGGGTGAACTGTGGCAGCCATGATACCTCAGGCCAGACCGCTCCAGCTTCAAGCCGTAGCGGCGCGATGGCTGACGCCGTTCAAACCTTTGCGCGTCTGCTCAATCTTAAGCCTGCGCCAATTACGACTTCGCGCGTGACAAAACCTGACACTGCATCGTGAACCCCGTCGGCAAACCAACGCGAATTTCCGTAGCCACCAATGAGGGGGATATGGATTCGAGCCAGATTGTCGCGCGCGCGATGACTTCAGCTCGATTAGCGCAGAATCGCTGGTCGAAGACACCTTTGGTTCACCGTTTGAAATTGGTTCGAAAACTCCGTCAACTCATCGCCGAACACGCGATGCGGCTCGCCCGAGCCTCGGCCTTCGGACGCCAACGCCCGGCGGTGGAATCGTTGGCGGCCGAGGTGTTGCCGCTGGCCGAGGCCTGCCGGTTTCTCGAACGTAGCGCGGAGACAATTCTGGCCCCGAAACGGCTGGGCAAGGGCGGCCTGCCGATGTGGCTCGCCGGCGTGCGCAGTGAAATTTACCGCGAGCCGTTCGGTGTGGTGCTGATCATCGGACCGGGCAATTACCCATTGTTGCTGCCCGGTGTGCAGGTAATCCAGGCGCTCACGGCCGGCAATGGTGTGTTACTCAAACCGGGCGCTGGCGGCACACCCCCCGCCCGAGCGCTTTGTGAATTGATTGTTCGGGCAGGCTTTGATTCTCAACTGGTCGCCTTGCTGCCCGAGACTGCTGAAGCCGCCCGCAGGGCAATTCTCGCGCGGCCTGATAAAGTGCTCTTCACCGGCTCAGCAGCTACCGGCGAAAAGATTCTCGCTCAACTTGCACCGAATCTGATTCCTGCGACGATGGAATTGAGCGGCTGTGACGCGGTCCTCATTCGGGCCGATGCGGATCTCGATTTGGCGGTGAAGGCGCTGGTCTTTGGGCTCACACTCAACGCAGGGGCGACATGCATGTCCCCGAAACGCGTATTCGTCCATCGCAGCCTCGCCACGGAACTCGAAGGACGTTTGGCCCACGCATTTAATCACGCGAAGCCCGACCTGCGCTGGCTCCTCCCGGAAACATCGGTGCAACAGCTTCGGCCGCTGCTCGACGAAGCACTTGCGTGTGGCGCGCATTTCATCGCCGGTGAAATCCGGCGCAAAGATGCCATCGTTGCGCCGATCATTCTCGCCGGAGTCATGCCCGGCTGCCGATTATTGCGAGAAGACATCTTTGTTCCGCTGCTGTCCATCGTCACCGTGGCCGACGATTTGGAGGCAGTCACGCGCGCCAATGATTGTCCCTTCGGGCTCACGGCCGGCATTTTTTCCGATGATGAATCCGCTACGCGCTCGCTCGCGTCGCAAATCCATGTCGGAGTCGTCACCATCAACGATCTGTTCGTGCCAACCGCCGACGCGCGGTTGCCGTTCGGCGGTCGTGGGCGCAGCGGCTTCGGCGTGACCCGCGGGGCGGAGGGTTTACTGGAACTCACCACGCCAAAGGTTGTGACTGTATCGCGTGGCAGGTTCCGTCCGGCTTTAGAGCCGGCGCAGGCTGGCGACGAAAATATGTTTCAAAGCTATTTGCAATTCAGCCATGGCGGCGGCCTGAAGGCCCGTTGGGGGGGATTGGTCTCCCTGGTCCAAACCATTTCTCACAGACAAAGAAGCCAAACAAAATCATGAACTCATCTCGCAACGAACGAATCGGCATCATCGGAGGGGGGCTGGGCGGACTGGCCGCGGCCTGCACGCTGGCTGCCCGGGGATACAAAGTCATCCTTTTCGAGCGCAACGATTGGCTCGGCGGCAAAGCCACGACCGTTAAGGGTGCCTGCTTCCGTTTTGATGCAGGGCCAACTATCGTTACCATTCCCTCTGTGTTGCGGCGGATTTTTGCCGAAGCGGGTCGGCACATGGATGATTATCTCAACCTCATCCGGCTCGATCCGCAATGGCGCTGCTTCTTCGACGACGGCTCAGTCCTCAACCTGAACGAGGATCCGGAGGTGATGGCAGCGGGGCTTGACCACTTCGCGCCTGGGACGAGTTCTGGCGACCGCTACCGCGATTTCATCGCGTTGAGTCGCCGGCTCGACGATATTTCGCGGCGGAACTTCTTCTACAAACCGATCGGCGGGCTACGCGATATGATCGATTTGAAGGCGTCTTTCCATCCGAAACTGCTGGGTGACGTGCTCGCCATGCGCATGGGTCGCAGCGTGGCCGGCACCGTGCGCGCGTTCAATCCGGATCCGCGCGTCGCGCAGATGGTGGATCACTTCACGCAATACGTCGGCTCCTCACCCTACGGCTCGCCCGCCGTCCTGTGTGGAATCGCGCACATGCAGCACGACGAGGGGGTCTGGTATCCGGTGGGCGGCACCCGCGCTGTGCCGGTGGCATTGGAAAAACTTGCGCGCGAACTCGGCGTCGAATTCCGGCTAAGCACGAAAATTGAAAAAATCCTCACTTGCGAAGAAGCGGTGACTGGCGTTCGCACCAATCACGGAGAGGAGATTCACCTTGCGGCTGTGGTGTCCAACTCCGATTCCGTTCGCACCCACCGCGAGCTCATCAACGGCACCGTCGGCGCAAAGTTCGAAAAGCGACGCGGCTACGAACCGGCGTGTTCGGGCGTGGTGTTGTATCTCGGCTTGAGCAAACGCTATGAGCACCTGGCTCATCACGACTTCGTCTTCAGTCGCGACCCACACGAGGAGTTTGATTTCATCTACGAGAAAGGCGAACCGGCGCCCGATCCGACTTGTTATCTTGCGGCGACAACTTGCACCGAACCGGCCACCGCGCCTGCCGGCGGCGAGGCACTTTACGTCCTCGTTCACACGCCTTATCTGCGCCCGCATCACGACTGGAAGAGAATGTTTCCGGCGTATCGCGGTGTGATTCTTGAAAAGCTAAAGCGCACGGGGGGCATGAAGGACATCGAATCGCGCATCATCTTCGAGCGAGCGCTGACGCCGCAGGATATCCACGACCGCTACCACGTTTTGAATGGGGCGATTTACGGACTCGCGAGTCATGGCAAGTTTCTCGGTGCATTCAAGCCCGGAAATCGTTCGCCCGATTTGCGCGGGCTTTATCTGGCCGGCGGGGCGGCGCATCCCGGCCCGGGCATGCCGATGGTACTGATGAGCGGCTGGATTGCCGCCGATGCGTTGGACAAGGATGGAGTGGCCCAACGTGGCGGCGGGAAAGCGCGAAAACGCGTTTCGCCGCGCGAGGAAATGGCTCCCGCTTGATCGCGGGGAAAATCCCCGACAACAATGATAACGCAAATTTCAACAGGTCTGGGACTTAACCAGCCCTTTGGCCCTTCCGCCTCGCGGGCAGTCGAGCAGAGTGCTGCCGCGCTCCACGATTCGGCAATCCGAGAGCGGCTGATGCTTCCGCGCGTTTCGCCTCTGCTGTTGCATTGGTTCACTTGGTATTCTCGCCGATACATTCGCCATCACTTTCACTCGTTGCGCGTGTCGCGAGCAGGATTGCCACCGAAGACCCGCGGGCTGCCTCTCGTCATCTACTCAAACCACGCGTCCTGGTGGGATGCGCTGGTCTGCCTCGTGCTCAAAGACGAGTTCTTCCGCAAGCGCATGGCGTTCGCGCCGATTGATGCCGCGATGCTGGCCCGCTACAAATTTTTTGGCCGGCTCGGGTTCTTTAGCGTGGAGCAGCGCACCCGGCGCGGGGCGGTTCAGTTTCTGCGCACGGCTGAAGCTGTTTTGCGCTCATCACGGAGCCTGCTCGCGATCACGCCACAAGGCCGGTTCGTGGATGTGCGGGAGAGGCCGATTCGTTTCGAGGCCGGACTAGGCCATCTTGCGACGCGGGTTCAACACGCGTTGTTTGTGCCTTTTGCAGTGGAATACGCGTTTTGGGAGGAGCGGGTGCCGGAAATTCTGGTACGCTTTGGCGAGCCGGTTGAAGTGCGGGGCGACCACAGCGCCGCGTTCGACTCGAAATACTGGACGGCTCTGTTCGAGCAGAAACTGACGGAAACGCAGGACGCGCTCGCTCTTGAAGCCAAACGCCGCGCCACGGATGATTTCCAGAATGTGCTGCGGGGCGGCGCAGGCCAGGGCGGCGTCTATGATTTGTGGCGCTCTTTCAAAGCGAAGCTCCGCGGAGAAAACTTCAGCAGGGAGCATGGAACGAAATGAGCCTCGACACTCTCCCTCTTATCGCGCTCGTGTTAGCGGCAATTCCGTGCGGATTGTTTCTTCTAAACTTGGGTGCATATCGCCCGCTGCCGAATGGAAAATGTGAGGCCGGGGATCGCATTTCCGTTCTTATCCCCGCCCGCAACGAGGAACAGAACATCAGCGCCACGCTGGAAGCTGCTCTCACAAATCAGGGATGTGACTTCGAGGTGATTGTGCTCGACGACCATTCGACCGACCGCACCGCCACCATCGTGAGTGAGTTTGCCGGGCGTGACCCGCGTGTCCGCCTCGAATCCGCGCCGCCCTTGCCTGCCGGTTGGTGCGGCAAGCAACATGCGTGTCACGTCCTCGCCAAACTCGCCCGTTCGCCGTGGCTCGTGTTTATTGACGCCGACGTGCGGCTCGCGCCGGATGCGCTATCGCGGATGGTGCGGTTCATGCAAGGATCCAACGCGGCGCTGGCGAGCGGTGTGCCGCGACAGGAACTCGGCACTTTCAGCGAACGTCTGCTCATTCCGCTCATTCACTTTATCCTGCTGGGGTTCCTGCCGATGCACGCGATGCGTCGAACCTGCTGGTCTTCCATGTCGGCCGGTTGCGGCCAGCTTTTCATCGCGAGACGCAACGCCTACGAAAAATGTGGTGGTCACGCGATGCTCCGCGAATCATTGCATGACGGCCTAAAACTCCCCCGTGTGTTTCGCCAGGCTGGATTAGCCACGGATCTGTTTGACGCGACGGATCTCGCGACCTGCCGAATGTATCGCACAAATTCTGACACCTGGCGCGGCCTCGGCAAGAACGCGACAGAGGGTCTCGCCGCACCCGGTACCATCCTGCCTATGACCGCGCTGCTATTCAGCGGCCAAGTACTGCCATTTATCCTGCTGGTTTTAGCTTCGAAGTTATCGGCGTTTGGTATAACGCTTACCGCTATCGCCGCTGCCACGGCCTATCTGCCACGACTCATTGCCGCACAGCTTTTCCGTCAACCATTCAGTGGTGCACTGCTGCATCCACTCGGTATGGTTGCGGTGCTCGCAATTCAGTGGCATGCGCTCATCAGCCAATTCGCCGGCAAACCGTCGGTGTGGAAAGGCCGCAGTTATACGGTCGCAGAACCAGTTAAATCCGCATGAAGATTCTCTTAAACATGTTCGGAATCGTCGCAACTTTGCTCGCTACCGGCAACATCAGAGCGGGCGAAGTCCGTCCTCTGGCGACCAACGCCCCGGCTTGCATCGAACTCCACGATCAATATGACGCACCACAGCGGCTCACCTTTCCCGCGAGCAACATCACAGTCCTCACCATCGCAGACAAAAAAGGCTCCGAACAGGTGGATGGCTGGATTGCTGCGCTCAAGCCTCGTTATGCCGGGCGCATCAACCTGCGGGGCATTGCCGACGTGGGCGGCGCTCCTGAATTCGTTCAAGCCAGGATTCGGAAGAAATTTCAGGAGACGCGTCACTATCCAGTGATGATGGACTGGTCAGGCAAGGTTTGCGCGCAGTTGAGCTACAAGAAGGACGTGGCGAATATCCTCCTGCTCAGTCGCGACGGCAGCATTCTTGCCCGCTTCTCTGGCCGGGCGGACGGACCACAGATCGCCGAAGCCTGTGCGCTTCTGGACAAAGCTCTAGCCAGGCCAAAGAAAAGTACGTGATAGTCCACGAATTCCAAACCGAACTCTGGCTGCCGCTGCCGCCGGAGGATCTGTTTACCTTCTTCGCCGATGCGGCGAACCTCGACGCCCTTACTCCGCCTTGGCTGCATTTTCACATTGTCACCCCGCGGCCCATCACGATGCGGGAGGGGGCGCTGATTGATTATCGCCTTCGTGTGCGTGGTATTCCGCTGTGCTGGCGCACACGAATCAACGTCTGGTTGCCGCCGCATCGCTTTGTAGACGAGCAACTGCGCGGGCCGTATCGCCAGTGGATTCACGAGCATACGTTCGAGCCGCGCGCCGACGGCACACTCGCCCGCGACGTGGTGCACTACGCCGTGCCGTTCGATTTCATCGCGCATCGGTGGCTCATCCGGCCTGACGTGGAAAAGATTTTCCAATATCGCACCGAGGCGTTGCAGCAGCGGTTCGGCAAGGGGCCGAGGCCAGCGCTATGAACCCGACCACGCTCAAATCTCCGCCTCGTATGCGGCGCTGGCTTGCGTTGTTCAGCTGGCTTCTGCTGTGCTTTGCTGCGGCGTCGATGGGGACGGTCTTCATGCCAGGCGAGTGGTATGACTCTTTGAAGAAGCCGTTGTGGAATCCTCCGGGTTGGATTTTCGGTCCGGTCTGGACGGCGCTTTACACGATGATGGCCGTGGCCGCGTGGCTAGTCTGGGAGCAAGGCGGTTGGAGCAAACAGCGCAAGCCGTTGCTTACGTTCCTCGCGCAACTAGCGTTCAACGCACTTTGGACGCCGCTATTTTTCGGGCTGCACCGGCTCGGCGTGGCGTTTGCGGAAATCCTGCTGCTGTGGCTGGCCATTGCCTGGACAATCGTCGTGTTTTGGAGCGTGCATCGCGGCGCCGCCTGGCTGCTCGCTCCCTATCTCGTGTGGGTCAGCTTTGCCACAAACCTGAACTTCGCATTGTGGCGGTTGAATTCCTGATTCTGAGAAGCACATGACTTCAAACTTTTCCACCCTGCTTCGGCTTAGCTCCGCGCTCTTGTGGACTTGCTTGTCATCACCATGAAAACTGGCGCCGCATCCGATCGAATCCTCTTCGATTTCCAGACCGCGACCAATCAGCCCGCCTGGCAAATCATCAACGACGACGTCATGGGCGGCGTGTCCACCAGCCGCTTTCAGATTCTCCCCAACGGCGGGGCAGTTTTTAGCGGTGTGGTATCGCTGGAAAACAACGGTGGATTTGCTTCCGTGCGCTCGCAGCCAGTCCATGCCGAATTGAGCAGCTTCAACAGTTTCTTGGTTCGCGTTCGCGGCGATGGCCGTCGCTACAAGTTCTCCGTTCGCACTGGAGCAGGACTGGACACGCCGCTTTACCAATTGGCGTTCACGACGAAGCACGGCGATTGGGAGGAACACCTCCTGCCGTTCAAGAATTTCGTGCCGACATTTCGTGGTCGCATTCTGACCGACGTGCCACCCATGAATCCGGCGAAAGTCAGCTTGGTGGGCTTTCTCATCGCCGACAAGCAAGGCGGCCCATTCCGATTGGAGATTAGCTGCATTAGAGCTTCGTCCGCCGCCTCATGACTCGCTTTATCAAACTGTGAAGGTCTCGCCTTCAATCGTCTGGTTTCGAATTGATCTCAAGCTGGCTGACCATCCCGCATTGGTCGCCCAAGGTAGAGAGTACTTGCCTGGCGCGCTAGTTCGCGGACTCGATGCCAAACCATAAAGCCACGGAAAAGGAAAGACGTTAAGCCTCCACCAGTTCGGGCTTCGCTGCATGGGGCTTTGGTGATGCTTTTGCGCGCTGCCGGGCACTTGTCTGCACGAGATGCTTTCTGGGCTGAATAAGCTTGGCAATCAACCCGGTCCAGCCGGTTTGATGCGATGCGCCGACCCCACGACCACTGTCGCCGTGGAAGTATTCGTGGAATAACACGTAATCCTTGAAGTGCGGATCGGTTGTGAGCTTGGTGTGATACTTAAGGGCCGGCCTCTGGCCGTCTTCACCTTTCAAGAACAGTTTCGTAAGGCGGCGTGACAATTCGTCGGCGATCTCGTTGAGAGTTAGGAATGTTCCTGAGCCAGTGGGACATTCAACTTTAAAATCGTCGCCATAGTAGTGATGGAATTTTTGCAGCGACTCGATGAGGAGGTAATTGACCGGCATCCAGATCGGCCCGCGCCAGTTGGAATTGCCCCCGAACAAGCCGGACATGGATTCCGCCGGCCAATACTCGACTTCCATGCTGCTGCCGTTGGTACTGAAACGATACGGCTCACCCTCGTGAACCTTCGAAAGCGCACGCACACCGTAGTGGCTGAGGAATTCCGTTTCGTCGAGCATCCGTTTCAGCAGCGCCTTCATGCGATGACCACGGAGCAGCGAGAGCAGGTGACGCTTGCCCATGCCGCGCTCTTGCCACCTTGATACGAGTTTGGCCAGGTCTGGTTTGTAATTCAAAAACCACTCCAGCCTCCCGGCAAAGCCCGGAAGCTGTTCCAACAACTCCGATTCCAATGTTTCCACAGCAAACAGCGGGATCAGTCCAACCATCGAACGGACTTTCAGCGGTGTGCTCTGGCCATTGGGCAGATTCAGCACGTCGTAGTAGAATTCGTCCTTGTCGCACCACAGACCAATGCCCTCGTCCCCAATGTTGTTCATCGCTTCGGCGATATGGAGGAAGTGTTCGAAGAACTTCGTTGCGATGTCCTCATAGACCCTGTTGTGTTTCGCCAGTTCGAGCGCAATGCGCATGAGGTTGAGCGAATACATCGCCATCCAGCTCGTGCCGTCGGCCTGGTTTATGAATCCGCCGGTAGGTAGCGGCGCGCTGCGGTCGAATACGCCGATGTTGTCGAGTCCGAGGAATCCGCCCTGAAAAATGTTGCGGCCCTGCGTGTCCTTGCGATTGACCCACCAGGTGAAATTGAGCATGAGCTTGTGAAAGACGCGTTCAAGGAATGCGATATCGCCGGGGTCTGCGGGATTGTGTTCGCGGCGCTCTTTCCGATCCATCTGGAACACACGCCAGGTTGCCCAGGCGTGAACGGGCGGATTCACGTCGCCGAACGCCCATTCATAAGCGGGTAGCTGGCCGTTGGGGTGCATATACCATTCGCGGGTGAGCAGCGTGAGTTGCAACTTGGCAAACTCCGCATCCACGAGGGCGAGCGGGATGCAATGGAACGCCAAATCCCACGCGGCATACCACGGGTATTCCCATTTGTCGGGCATGGAGACGATGTCGGCGTTGTTAAGGTGCGACCACTCGTGATTACGACCGTGCCTGCGTTCGTTAGGTGGTGGAGGGCAACTCGCGTCGCCTTTGAGCCATTCTCCGATATCGTAATAAAAAAACTGCTTCGACCAGATCATGCCGGCCAACGCCTGGCGCTGGACATTGCGCGCGTCAGCATTGGCGTTATCCGCCTGCAAGGCCTCGTAAAACTCATCTGCCTCGCGAAAACGCGCGGCAAAGACAGCATCAAAATCAACGAAGGGCTTCGCGGCTGCGGATTTGCCCAAGCGCAAGCGCACGCTGGTTGATTTACCCGCCGGAATCGTCAGTTTGTAAAGCGCGCCGGCTTTCGTTCCGGTGCGATTGGGATTTACTGCGGACTGATTGCCATGAACAATGTATTCGTCAAAGGCGTCCTTGAAAAAGCCTTGCGCGTCAATCTGACCGTAAAGTCGTCGGGCATTCGTTTCGTTGTCGCAGAATAGCAACTCCGGCTTACCGTCGTAAGAGAGCGTGTAGTCTCCCAATTCAGCATGCTTCACCGAAACAGCGCCGCTCTTGCCGGGGGACAATTGAGGCTTCTTCGCATCAGCCTTCCACGACCACGTGTTGCGAAAGTATAGTTGCGGCAAGAGATGTATGGTCGCTGCTTCCGGCCCGCGATTATGAACAATCACTCGCATCAAAATATCTTCGGGTGATGCCTTTGCGTATTCGATGAAGACGTCGAAGTAGCGGTCATCGTCGAAAATGCCGGTATCGAGCAACTCAAACTCCGGCTGGCTGCTGTCGCCCTTGCGCCGTCTGTTCTCATCCACCAAGCGCACGTAAGGAAATTCCTGCTGCGGATATTTGTAGAGCATTTTCAGATACGAGTGAGTCGGTGTGGCGTCGAGATAGTAGTAAAGCTCCTTCGCATCCTCGCCGTGGTTGCCCTCGGAATTCGTGAGGCCGAAAATGCGCTCCTTCAGAATCGGGTCTTTGCCATTCCAAAGCCCGAGCGAGAGGCAGAGACGCTGCTGGTCATCGCTGATCCCTGCGATGCCGTCTTCGCCCCAACGATAAGCGCGGCTGCGGGCGTGGTCGTGCGGGAGATATTCCCAGGCGTTGCCATGTGGCGAGTAATCCTCACGTACCGTGCCCCACTGGCGTTCGGCAAGGTATGGGCCCCAAAGTCGCCAACGTCGTTTTCCAGAATCAGTTTCTGCAAGTCGTTCCTTTTCGTTATTCATGTCGAAGTCCTTTCATAAACCCGAATGCGGAATTCCGAATGCCGAAAGATTGACGAAGCTCGAATGACGTACCCAACCGCCCGTCCTCTGTATTAGACTTCGACATTCGCGCCTCTTTCGTTATTTGTCATTCGCCATTCGTCATTCTCTCAAGCCGGGACCAATTCCCGCGTTCGTTTCCGAAGAGTGCGCCCGACGCGCCTTGCGGGATCGACCGCTCCGGCTTCAGCGAGGACAACATGATCCAGGCGCAATACTTCGCCTACGGACCACGCTTGAAACGGACACCCACGCGGCCTGTGTGGCGCCTCGGCATCGGCAATTTCTGAAACGTGGCTCAGGCCGGCCTCCTCAAGATGACCGAGGAGCGGGGTGAGGAATTTTTCGCGGGCCTCGCGCTTTATTGCGGCGTTGTTACCGCGCACGCGCACCCACGCCTCGACGAACGGTCCAATCAGCCAAGGCCAGACCGTTCCCTGATGATATGAGCCATCACGCTGCACGACCCCGCCTTCGTAATACGGCTTGTAATCCGGCTCACCGGGCGCGAGCGACCGCAGGCCGAGCGGTGTAAGCAATTTTTCTTCGACCAGCGCTACAACCTTTCTCGCTTGGTCGCCTTCGAGCAACTGAAACGGCAATCCGCCCACAGCGAAGATTTGATTTGGACGAAAGGCGGCATCCGTTTCACCGGCGCGATGGTTCACGTCAATGACGTCGTAGAGGCAGCCAGCTTTCTCGTTCCAGAATTTATCGCGGAAGGATTTCAGACCGCGCTCGAAATGCTCTTTCCAGTTGGGGGAAAACTGCGCGGCGATCTTGAGCGCGTTCAGCCAGAGCGCCTGAATCTCCACCGGCTTGCCCGCGCGAGGCGTAACGACCCATTCACCGACTTTCGCGTCCATCCAGGTGAGCTGTACGCCGCGCTCCCCGGCGGCCAGCAAGCCGTCGCTGTCCATGCGAATGCCGAAGCGTGTGCCGCCCGAGTAACCATTGAGAATCGCGAGGATGGCGTCCTGAAACGCCCGCTTGCCCTTTGCAGTGACGATACCGCCGTTGCCTTGGCATGCGGCGAGCAATTCGTGAACGGCGATGATGTACCAAAGCGAGGCATCCACAGAATTGTATTCGGGTTTCGCGCCGTGATCGGGGAAAAGATTCGGCAACATGCCTTCGGATACGTTATTCGCCCAGGCGAGGAGGATGTCACGTGCATCGCCAAGCCTTCCCGTGCCAAGGCAAAGGCCGCGCAGCGCGATGAACGTATCGCGACCCCAATCTGTGAACCACGGATAGCCAGCCATAATGGTTTTTCCGTGGCGACCGCTGACGATGTAAGCATCGGCGGTGCGATGCAAGCGCGAGGGGAATTCCGCCCGGCGCACGCGCTCATTTTCGCGGAGGCAGTCGAGAAACCTTTGGACCGACAAGTCCTGCTTGCGGGAGAGCGCGGGAGAGTCGGTCGTGGCTAGAAGCCACACGGCTTCCCCTGCCGACAAATCCCACTCGAACACGCCGGGGGACGCAAGGTCTTCGGTATCATCCAGTCCGCGCGCTCGTTCTTCCTCGTAGAGAAAGTTGCGATACCAAAGCGGCTCGTGCGTGTAGTGGCCATTGTGGCTATACATCCCGTAAATGCCGGGCAAACCTTCGTAGGGGCGCCACAAAACCTTCTCGCCGTTCGGTGTCGGGTCGAAACGGAACGCACCGTTCTCTTTGTGCAGCCCGTGATAATCGCGTCCCGAAAGGAGTGGTCGAACAAACAGGCGGACATTCTTCGCTTCGCGCATCAATCGCCAGCTGAGCGCCGTCACTCCGGCTTCTCCGGCGACAAAAATTTCCTGCGCTAGCTCCGTCCCGTCCTCGAACCTGAATTTCCATTTCGGCCAGGGCTCGACGGAAAAATCTTCGATATGCTGCGCGCCATCAGGATGAATCACGTCAGGCGCGTAGTGGTGCGACGTGAGGGCGAATCGGCCCTTGGGCGTTTCGAGCCAAGCATCGAATCCATTCACCAACACCATACGGCCCGTGGGTGGCGTGGTGGCGGTGAGCAGCAGCGCGTGGTAACGGCGCGTGCGGATACCGGTCGAAGTGCCGGAAGCAAAACCGCCGAGGCCGTCGGCTTCGAGCCATTCGCGCGTGGAAATAGGAGGAGTGGTCATAGTGCTGTTGTGGGTTTTGGAGCAACCGACGTAAGGAGGTCCTGTGCTTCCATTTGTGGAGGTATTTTGTTTGCGGTCTGGAGCTTTTCGTGGACTGCTACAGCAGTTTTAGCCACCAGTTTCAAAGCCGGGATAAAGCGTCATGCCGCCGTCCACAAAAATGCTCGCGCCGTGGATGTAGTCGGAGTCATCGGACGCCAGCCATACGGCGGCGCGGCCAATATCGTCCGGTTCGCCGATGCGTTTGTAGGGAATGAGCTTCATCAATTCGCGATACGCTTCGGGCGTGCCCCAGGCTTCCATATTTATGGGAGTGCGGACAGCTCCGGGGCAAACAGAATTCACGCGGATGCGATGCGGCGCAACTTCCTGCGCGATGCTTTTCATCATCAACATCACTCCGCCTTTGCTTGCGGCGTAGTTGACGTGACCGGCCCACGGAATGACTTCGTGAACGCTGCTCATGCAAATGATTTTTCCCGCCGCGCAGGAAACTTCCTTGCGAATGCCACGCCGTTTGAATTCGCGGATCGCCTCGCGCGAGCAAAGAAATTGTCCGGTGAGATTCACGTCGAGGACAAATTGCCAGTCACCCAGTGTCATTTGATCAATCGGCGCGTCCTTTTGCAGACCGGCGTTGTTGACCAGAATGTCAATCGTGCCGAACTCCTGGATCATTTTCTTGAACATCGCCTGCACATCATCTTCCTTGGCGACGTTTGCCTTGTGCGCGAAAGCATTGCCGCCGCGATTGGTGATGTCCTGGACGACTTGTTCGGCAGCCTCGGGACGGGAGACGTAGTTCACGACCACGTCAGCGCCAGCGTTAGCGAGCGAGAGTGCGACCGCTTTGCCGATGCCGGAATTCGCTCCGGTTACGAGCGCCTTCTGGCCTTTGAGAACTTTATTAATCGGCATCGCTGGCATCACGGCTTCAGGCAGGTTCTCGTCCCGAAGATGCTGCTGCATCAGTTCCTCGTGTTCCGACGGCATGGACATATTCATTTTGCGGCTGGGGGGCAGTTTGATTTCGGGCATTGCGTTCATATTCTCAAATTCAGTTCAATAAATCGTTTGGTGCTTCTTGCTCTGGTTGGTCGAGAGCCGTGAGCGGTCCTTACAATCTTTTAGCGAACGGATGGTTTGCGCGATCGCGTGGCGCGACGCACATTGTTGTAAGGACCCCGTTTTTTTGACGACCAAAAGGGCACAATGGCCAGCGCACGAGCGGCAGGTGCAAAGCAATTGAAGCGCAAATTATGAAAACGGAGAGCGATCCAGTCGCGGACCAACCGATCCAACCGATCCAGCCGGGCGCCGGGCCGCGTGCTGCCGGCAGTTTGTCCGACCCGGAAAGATGGGTGGAATTGCATGGCGATTACTTGTTCAAATATGCACTCATGCGTCTGCGAGACGCGACGAAGGCGGAGGACGCGGTGCAGGAAACCTTTCTCGCGGCGCTCAAGGGCGGCAAGGCTTTCGCGGGCCGCTCGGCAGAAAAGAGCTGGCTGGTTGGCATCCTGAAAAACAAAATATGCGATCATTACCGCAAAGCCAGCCGGGAGACCTCATTTACAGACATGGAGTTCTACTCCGACGAAGAAGGCGACCGTTTCGTTCCGGACGGCATGTTCAAAGATGGCTGGATTCACGAACTCGGCCCGCAAGAATGGACGAGCCCGGGCGCGAGCCTGGACAGCGAGATATTTTGGAGAACGTTCCACGATTGCTCAAACAAGCTGCCGAAGAACGTCTCGGCGGTGTTCAGCCTTCGTGAAGCGGACGGCGTTGAGAGCAAAGAGATTTGCGCGCTGCTCAACATTTCGGAAAACAATTTGTGGGTGATGTTGCATCGCGCCCGCATGGCACTGCGCCGCTGCCTAGAGACGAATTGGTTTGCGAAAGAGAATGCGCCCGGATGAAATTATTGGTAAGGATTTCGGCACAGCGCCGACGAACCTGTATTGCGACCACTCATCCATCACGGCTCGATAGTGGAGTCGGTTCGAATATCGACTGTTCCCTGGCGGAGACTACAATGAATTGGCTCACTAATACCGCGAAAGCCCTCACCAGAGGGATGGGCGACCTTTCACTGAGTTGCAAGGCGGCAACCCGTTTGCAGTCGGAGGCACTCGACCGCAAGCTCCCTTTGCGTCAGCGGTTTGGCCTGCGTGTTCATCTAATGCTCTGTAAATGGTGCCGCCGTTATGGGAAGCAGATCACTTTTCTACGGGAGGTGGCCCACGAGCATCCCGATGAGCTGGCAAAACCTGTCCCCCAAAAGCTTTCGAACGAAGCAAAAGAGCGGATCAAGCAAAGACTCCAGGCAGACAAGGAATAAAATTGTCTGTAAGGGTCTCCATCTCCGAGCGACTCATGATCAACGATGTCAAACATGACCTCTGTAGAAACAACGCTCGAAACGGTCCGTTTGGTGGTGAGTTCGCCGATTCACTACGAGACTCGACTGGCTCGAAGCACCGAGGACGTTCGCGCGGCACAGTCTTTGCGGTTTCAGGTTTTCAATCTCGAACTCAACGAAGGGCTTGAGCGCTCCTACGCCACCGGCCTGGACGAGGATCCCTTCGATGCCGTCTGCAATCATCTTATCGTCGAACATTTGCCCTCTGCCAATGTCGTTGGCACCTACCGATTGCAAACCGGGCACAACGCCGCGGCTTGTCGCGGCTACTACTGCGCGCAGGAGTTCGAGTTCCAAGCTTTCGAGCCTTTTCGCGCGGAGATGATTGAATTGGGACGGGCATGTGTTCATCCGCAGCATCGCAACCTTGTCGTCCTTGGCCTGCTGTGGAAAGGCATCGCTAATTACGCGCGACAGCATGGCGGGCGCTATCTTTTCGGTTGTAGTTCAATCACATCGCAAGACCCGGCAGTAGGCGCTTCTGCTTATGCCTATCTGTGCCGTAGGCATCTGGCTCAACGGCAGTGGCGAACCAGTCCCGTCGCGGCCTACGATTGTTCTTTAACCCAGCTCGCCCCCGAGCCAGCGAAAATTCCAAAATTGCTCCGTGCCTATCTCACACTCGGTGCGAAAATCTGTGGACCACCTTCGCTCGACCGCCAGTTCAAAACGATCGATTTCCTAACGCTATTGGACCTGGAGACCATGCCTTTGCTGGCAAGGCAAAAATTTATGGGCACGTGAACTCCTGGTTTAACCATCCGCTGCGCGTCACTGGCCGGTTGTTCTGGCTGGGCGGTGAAATGTCCCTGGCGGCACTCAACTATGGAATTCAGCGTGCGTTTTGCCCGAGAGATTCGCTGCCGTCAATGCGCGCGGCGTGGCTGCAAGACTCATCCCGCCGTGTCCTCCGGGTTTTTCGGATCGAAACGCAATTCCACGGCCATATTCCTTCGAGCGGTTTGCTGGTCTGCAATCACTTGAGTTATCTCGACATACTTGTCCTGGCGGCGCTTGCGCCGTGTGTATTTATCGCAAAATCCGAAGTGAAATATTGGCCGGTATTTGGCTGGTTTGCAAAGCGGGCGGGAACGGTGTTTGTCCATCGCGAGCAGCGCACGCAAGCCGGCCAGAAAGTGAAGGAAATCGAGGCCGCGTTGCAAACCGACTCACTAGTGGTGTTGTTTCCCGAGGGAACGAGTTCAGACGGTCACACCGTTTTGCCGTTCAAGTCGTCGTTGTTGGAACCAGCCACCCGACAGGCTCATCCGCTGTCGGCGGGCTTGATCCAATATGCGCTCGACGACGGCGACGTGGGCGAGGAGGTCTGTTACTGGAAGGACATGACCCTCGTGCCTCATCTCATCAACCTGTGTAGCAAGCGCGCCGTTCAAGCCTCGGTACGTTTCAAACAGTTGCGCGAAGGAAACGCGGATCGCAAGCAACTCGCTCGACAGTTGCACGCGGAAGTTCTGCGGATGAAACATGCGTTTATCCAAAGCTGTGCCGCCTGCAATGGAAGCGCCATCAGCCTCGATGTTAGCGCCATCTTCGATCAGTGCGTCTAGAGCATCAACATCATCGCTACTGGCCGCCCACTCAAGTGGTGTCTCTGAGAAGTGCCGGACAGACCAGCGGCTTGAAATCAAGCCCCAAAGGTGTCCAACAAAACTGTCAACAAAAAGATAAGCCGGGTTAGGGTGAGCAGTGGGATAAAAGTGTTGAAATGTGCGGGGAACTGGATAAAATAAGCGTGGAAACACGGGATGGACCAGGCCGATTCCGACCCTCGCCTCCAACTCCTCAATCATTGATATCCTAAAAAGGAGCCTGCCTAACGGCAAACTTCTCTTGAAATGCGGTGACTTCACGTGCCGTTCAAACCTGCAGGCCATTCTTTCCCGAACCGCTCGCACGTTGATACGCCACTGTGGCGCCCGCCTCAGGTTCTGTAACAGATCGGCCCCATGAACGCCCGGACTGACTCTCGTTTGGAAATTCCGCTCGCGAGCGCGGGTATAATTCTGAGCCGGTAAAAGTTGGAGCCACTCATACCGGAGTGAAGTTCTCGCCACGATGCAGGTGTTTTGATCACTAGTGAACAACCTTCAAACTCAGAGCTCGGATTTCCGATTTACACACAAGTTACACACAATTTCGTGCTCGTCTGGATGGAATAAAATCAAAAATCACCTTGATTTTGTTGATCGAAATTGAAGTTGGAGCGGGTGATGGGAATCGAACCCACGTGGCCAGCTTGGAAGGCTGGAGCTCTACCATTGAGCTACACCCGCAATCCAATGGAATAGTAGCTCCCCGCTTAGTGTTGTCAATGCGCCCTGGCTGTTTGTGAAGAAAACAATTCTATAATCCCTGAGACACGTCCCACCAAAGACCAGGGCTTATCTTCCTTCGTATAATTGCCAGCGCCCTTTTTGCCAGCAATATATCGAGGCTTCGGGAAATCCCGGTCCCCAGGAGCCCTCATAATCTTCGAGGGCTTCTTTTGCATCAGCCATTGTGTTCGCCTGGGCAAGGATTCCAAGAACATGCGAATAGACCAGGAAGGGTTTCATCCTCGGCGGGCGATTGATTGGAAAATCAATTTGCTCAACAAATACGACTTGAGTCGAACGGCCCCAATTAGCGAGAACGTCGTCGAACGGTTCCGTTTCCATGAACTGGCTCAAGCGCAAGAGGTCCGGGCGCTTCAAGGTTTTCGGGCTGCAATCTGAGGGCAAACCGAACAAATGACAGAAGTCCTCCACCGCTTTAGGATTGTCGGGCAAAACGAGAACAAAATTTTGGCCCTCCTCAATGTGACGGCGCACCGCGTCCTGCCACCCTTCCATATCATCTTTAACGATTGCCAACCTTCGGTGCGTTTGAATTTGCATATCAAAACCTCGCCGCGTAGTCCAGCCCATCAAGTGAGGTCAAGACCCCATTAATGGGAAAAATATCGAGCACTCATTCAGCCGCAGCTTGCGTTGTTTTCAGGCCCAAGTAAGCTGCCGCTCATGAAAGCGCTTCTGCTTACAGGCGGTCGTGTGATTGATCCGGGCAATCGATTGGACGCCGTCGCCGATCTGCTATTGCTGGAAGGCAAGGTTGCGGCTATCGGGAAGGAAGCCGCATCAAAAGTCCCTGGGGATTGCGAGCGGCTCGGGGTCGATGGCATGATTGTGACCCCAGGTTTGATTGATTTACACGTTCATTTACGGGAACCAGGGCAGGCAGCAAAGGAAACGGTGGCTACCGGCACAGCGTCTGCCGCTCGTGGAGGATTTACCTCGATTGTGTGCATGCCGAATACTTCCCCGGCTATTGATAATGCCGGAACCGTGGCCTTGATCCAGCAGTTGGCTGCTGCGCAAGGATTGGTGAATGTCTTTGTGGCCGGAGCGATAACAAAAGGCATCATGGGGGAGGAGATGGCGCCTATTGGCTCACTCAAACGCGCCGGAGTGGTGGCTATTACCGACGATGGCCATTGCGTTCAAAATAATGAAATGATGCGCCGTGCTTTGGAATATGCGCGGATGTTTGATTTGCCCGTGATGGATCATTGCCAGGATTATTCACTGGTGACTGACGGGGTCATGCATGAAGAGTATTGGAGCACAGCGCTCGGTCTTCGAGGATGGCCCGCTGCGGGTGAGGAACTTATTGTTGCCCGTAACATTCTCCTGGCCGAGATCACCGGGGCCAAAGTTCACTGCCAGCACCTGAGCGCGGCGGGAAGCGTGCGTCTGTTGCGCGAAGCCAAAAAGCGAAATATACCGATCACAGGCGAAGCTTGCCCGCATCATTTTACTCTCACGGACGCCGCAGTGGCCGGCAGCGATAAATTCTGGCCGACAGATGGACAAGCGCTCTTCGGCAAGAACAAAGATATTCCAGCCTGGGCCGCCTACGATACCAACTTCAAGATGAATCCGCCGCTGCGCTCGGCCAGTGATCGTGAGGCCATTCTCGAGGGTTTATGCGATGGCACGATTGACATACTTTGCAGCGACCATGCCCCTCACTGTGATTACGAGAAGGAGGTGGAGTTTGATTTTGCGCCCTTCGGTATTACTGGACTCGAAACGGAATTATCCCTTTCTTTGATGCAACTTTACCATTCGAAACGATTGAGTTTGCCGGAAGTGATTGCAAAGTTTACCACCGCGCCCGCGCGCTTGATTGGCGTGCCCAAAGGCACACTCAGTGTTGGAGCGGACGCGGATGTAACGGTTATTGATCCTGACAGAGAATGGAAATTTGAACCCGATGACACGGCCAGCAAATCCTTCAACAGTCCGTTTTACGGCTGGCAGATGAAGGGCAAAGCCATCGCAACAATTGTGGGTGGCCGACAGGTGTGGCGAGAGCCAAAATTGTGAGTAATTGAAGATATTTTTAAGGAGAAAAATGCCGAAATCCGTACTTTAACGGATTGTCAATCGCCACTGATATAAAGTAAAAGAACGGCGTACATCCGGGTCTGATGTATGAACTGCAGGCAGTCTCGTCGAAACTGGAACTCACTGGCGAGACTGCCTGTCTTTTTGTAAAGGAATGGACATCAATCACACATTATGGAGTCATGACCCCAGACTCACTCCGGGTATTGACCCTATAGTCAAGCAGGTCGTAATGGCGTAAAAAACAATCATCAGAGGCTCGCCTCAGGGGGATGCGAGTCATTCGATGGAGCGGCCCAGTTTTAAGGGCCGCTCTTTTTTATTTCGCCCTTCATTTCTTTCCTGATACCGTTCGGTCAGCAAGCACACCCATTTGATTTCAAATCGCAATTTATATGTCTGTAATTTTGGCATTGGACCAGGGCACAACCAGCTCTCGTGCAATCCTTTTTGAACATAGCGGGGCGGTTCGTGCCATTGCTCAAAAGGAGTTTAGGCAGATTTTTCCCCAAACCGGATGGGTCGAGCACGATCCGCTCGAGATCTGGTCCAGCCAACTGGGAGTCGCCAGAGAAGTGCTGGCGAAAGCCGGACTGAAAGCAACTGATGTTGCCGCCATCGGTATCACCAATCAGCGTGAAACCACGGTGATCTGGGATCGCCGAACCGGACACCCCATTCACAACGCTATTGTTTGGCAGGATCGCCGCACTGCCGACTTTTGCGATCAATTGAAACGGGCTGGTCATGGCAGCCTGATTAGCGGCAAAACCGGCCTGGTAATTGACGCTTACTTTTCTGGCAGCAAAGTCAATTGGCTGCTCAACCATGTGCCCGGAGCCCGCGAACGCGCCCAACGTGGCGAGCTGGCCTTTGGAACGGTTGACACCTGGCTGCTATGGAATCTCACAGGCGGCACACTTCATGTCACCGACCCAAGCAATGCATCACGGACCATGATGTTTAATCTTCAGACCGGCGCATGGGATGATGAATTGTTGACGCTGCTCGATGTGCCGCGCGCATTACTTCCTGAGGTGCGTTCCTCGAGTGAAACCTATGGCCACACCGCTCGCGGCATTTTCGATGCTCCGATTCCCATCGCGGGAATCGCCGGGGATCAGCAAGCCGCGTTATTCGGGCAGAACTGTTTTGCTCATGGGCTGGCAAAGAACACCTATGGCACCGGCTGTTTTATGCTGATGAACATCGGCTCGAAACCTACTCCCTCGAAGCACCAGTTACTCACAACGGTCGCATGGAAAACCGGCGGGCAAACGGATTTTGCTCTCGAAGGCAGCGTTTTTATTGGTGGCGCCGTTGTTCAATGGCTCCGGGATGGACTCGGCCTCATAAAATCTTCCAGTGAAATTGAAGGTTTGGCCTCGAGTGTGCCGGATTGTGGTGGAGTGTATTTGGTCCCGGCCTTTGCCGGATTAGGCGCGCCACACTGGGACCAATACGCCCGAGGTAATATCAACGGCCTGACCCGCGGCACGACGGCCGGGCACATTGCCCGCGCTGCGCTTGAAGGAATCGCCTTCCAAGTGGCCGATATACTCGATGTCATGAAGGATGACTCCGGGATCTCTCTCAATGAATTGCGCGTCGATGGAGGAGCGTCAGCCAATAATCTGCTGATGCAAATTCAAGCCGATATTCTCGGGGTCCGAGTCGTCCGCCCCAAGGTTGTCGAAACCACTGCTCTTGGCGCAGCCTATTTGGCTGGTTTGGCAACAGGATTTTGGAAGGACCGCAGTGAAGTGCAAAAAGCCTGGCAAAAAGATCGCGAGTTCGAGCCACAAAAAAGTCCGAAGGAAATCGCACACCGCCGCAGCCGTTGGACCGAAGCCTTAAAACGTGCTCGCGAATGGGAATCGCGCGTCGAGAGTTGATCAATCGAAAGGCATTTCAACCATCGCGAAAATCGTGATACCGGTTCGTTAGTGTAAACAAACATGAATCCAATAATCGCTGAATTCATTGGGACCACCTTACTGATTATCTTTGGGAATGGCGTAGTCGCTAACGGGGTGCTTGCACGCACAAAAGGGAACAACTCTGGTTGGATTGTCATTACCGCCGGTTGGGGGTTTGCGGTTTTCATTGGGGTATTTTGTTCGCAACGTTTCAGCGGCGCGCATTTGAATCCAGCAGTGACTTTGGCAATGGCCGCAGCGGGCAAGATTGGCTGGGGCCAAGTGGCGGGTTATCTGCTTGCACAAATGCTCGGCGGTATTGTTGGCGGAGTGATAGTGTTCTTATTTTATCGCGAACACTTTGCGGCAACTGCGGATCCGAACAACAAATTGGCTTGTTTCTGCACCGCGCCCAACATTCGCAATCTTCCCCAGGCATTTTTTTGCGAAGTCGTCGGCACGTTTCTTCTGGTATTTCCGGTTTTTCTAATGACCGATGCGACCTTCAAACTCCCCGGGAGCTCAGGAAGTTTCAGCGAAGTGCCCTTGGGCCTGGGTACCCTTGGGGCATTGCCGGTAGGACTGTTGGTTTTTGCGATTGGGTTGTCCCTGGGTGGCACGACAGGCTATGCGATCAATCCCGCTCGTGATCTGGGCCCTCGTTTGGCACACGCGATTTTGCCAATTCCCGGCAAGCGTGACAGCGATTGGAGTTATGCCTGGATCCCGGTAGCAGCTCCGATTGTCGGTGGGCTGCTGGCAGCGTTGGTAAATGGATTATTGGTAGGAGTTCCAAAGTGAGCGCGCGCCCTTCGGACTGCGGGGGCACGACACCGCTTTGGCTTCACTATGGAAAAACGGGGCACATCCGTTCGAGACGAGAGATCCTGTTATGCGGGCGTGAAGCCAAAGCGGAGACATGTCTCCGCAGTCCAAAGTCGTCTTTAATAATTCTTCAATCTCTCCATCTTCGCCCGCAGTCCCCTCGGGAAGGCTTTCAAGCCAGCTAGTTTGGGATCGGCTTTTGAAAGTTCGTCGAGGTTGGATACGACCTTCTCGATCGCGCGGATGACATCCTGCACATCACTGTCATCACCGATCAGCAGAAACTGAGGCAACCAAACAGATTCGTGATAACCGGCTCGTTCGGATACCGGACATTTGCATTGCTTATAATCCATCGGCTTATCCCGGCCCACGACGAGTTGGGGGCAGTTTTCTGGAGTCACATGAAAAAGATCACTGCTGTACACCGGCTCGTAAAACCGGCCATCACAAGGAATGCCTTCCTTGTCCAACGCGGCCACAAAAAGATCGCGTGTGGGCGCCTGGCCAGTGGGGCGGTATTGAAAAACATAATTGTAAATTGTTTCTCGAGTTAGCCGAGGCTGCGGAGGCAGCGGTCGAACGTTGGGAATGGATTCCAAAGCTTTGCCGAGCTGGGCGGCGCGCTTAGTCCGTTTCTCGCGGAACTCAGGCAAGGCTTCTAGCTGACCAAGCAAAAGAGCGGCTTGCAATTCGGTCATCCGGTAATTGGCTCCGAGCATTTTGCGCTCGAATTGATCAGTCATGCTGGGACGGCCACAGTTAATCACAGATTGCAGCGCTTCGTAACAATCCAGCCGGTTCGTCAGTACGATACCACCTTCGCCTCCAGTCATGAGCTTGCTTTCCTGAAAACTGAAACATCCAGCGTCACCACCTGCCCCGGCGCCGCGTCCCTGAAACTCCCCGCCATGAGCGTGTGCGCAGTCCTCGATTATTACCAGTTTGTGTTCGCGCGCGATGGCCAGCAAAGCATCCATGTCCGCAAAGCGCATGGCCATGTGCACAGGCATGAGCGCGCGTGTGCGCGAGCTGATTGCAGCCCGGACAGCTTCGGGATCCAGGCAGTAGGTATCAGGGTCCACATCCACAAAGACGGGCACAGCGCCTGCCTGCAGAACGGCAACGGCTGTGCCATCCCAGGTATAAGCAGGCATGATCACTTCATCTCCGAACTTCAGGCCAAGGGCAAGCGTAGCCGCATAGAGGGCAATGGTTCCGTTGGCCAGGCACAAGCCATATTTGGCGCCGTGCATTTCGGCAAAACGTTGGGCGAATTCGCCATTATGTTTGCTGGGTACGGGAAAACCTCCCCAATGACGGCTCTCGACAACTTTCACTATACGTTCGACATCAGAGGCTTTGAACTGCGGCCATGGAGTAAAGGGCTTTTTACGGGTAGGTTCGCCGCCGAGAATGGCTAGTTTCGACATAATGGAAATAATTGTTGTCTGGTTGGATTCAATGAAGTGAAAACGTGAACGATGAAAACAGAAGCCGAATTAAAGTCCCCGGCTCCGATCAATTTGAAGTTAGACCGCAGTTCCGCCATCGAGAATTGGATCTAGTGATTTGCCTCATCGCTATCGATGGGAGCGAATTGCAAAGGTTTCGTAAAGAATGAAGTGCGCCAGGCTCCATACAACACTCCGGCACATAACCAGCTTGCGCCGATGATCAACGTGAGCGTAGCGAGATTAACCCAGAGATATAAGCAGATGAGAAAACCCAAAATCGGCGGGACAAGAAACCGAAGGCGGCGATCTCGTCCCCGGATATAATAGTGAATGAGAGCGCAAAGATTGACTCCCATGAATCCGAACAAAGCGCCAAAATTGAGCAACTGAGCACCCATATCATAACCGCGGCTGTCGTAATCCAAAGCGAATGCGAAGACCAGAGCGATAACTCCCACTAAAATGATATTGTTGCTGGGAACCCGCGTGCGAGGGTTGACATAGCCAAAGAATTTTTTGGGGATGGCATTGTCCCGGCCCATGCCGTAGAGGAGCCTTCCCGCGCCAAGATGAGCGCCGGAGCCAGAGCCAATCGTGGCGATCAGCAAAGCCACTGTCACGACGTTAAACAACGCTTTGCCACCAACCAGGCCTGCAACATGAGAGAACGCATTTTCAAGGCTTGGGAAACTCGAGGCCGGCTTGGCCCAAGCCAATTGAGCAGTATAGACCTCCAGAGACGCCAAAATACCCGTGATCAGGCACACCATCACTGTTGCGAGCAGGATGTTACGACGCGGATTCTTCACCTCTTCGGAAAGAGTCGAGATACCGTCAAACCCGATATATGTCAGCACCGCCAGCGCTGCCCCACTCGAAAGTGATTTCCAGGAAAACGTTGCGGGGTCGTAAAATGGCCGGGTCAAGGCAGCGGCATCTGCGGGGGGATGGCGGAAAAGATAACCGAGCGCAGCAGCAAAAAACCATAGGATCACTAACCCCAACCCGGCAGCCATAATCGCGTTGATGCGGGCGCTGGCTTCGATGCCGCGCAAATTCAGGAGCGTAAAGAGAAGCGCATAGCCTACGAACCAAAAATGAACGGGAATAAATGGGAAAATATGCAGATCGACAGTGGCTTTGCTGCACCAGATCACGCAAATAATTGGGTTCATCACATAATCGAACATCATGCTCCAGCCCGTCAGATAACCAGGCGCCGGATGAATCTCGCGACTGACGTATGCATACGCTGAGCCAGCGCTGGGATAGGCATTGGCCATGCGTCCATAACTCAGCGCAGTGAACAACATCGCCACCATGCCAATCAGAATGAGGGTGACGACGTGGCCGTTTGCTTTTTCATACGCCACGCCAAACAACGGCATGGGTGCAGTGGGTTGGATCAGGATAATCCCGTATAAAATCAGCGCGGGCAAACCCAAAGCCCGCTTCAGGCTGGTTCCGCCGGAACTGGCGGAAGCAGGCGGGGTAGCAGATTGAGTCGGACTGTTTTGCATGGTGGTCGCACGGATACTTCACCCGGAAAAACAGCCGTTGTCAACTTCACATCAGGCAACGCCATGTCCGATAGGGTTGCCCACCCTGTTAAGGGACCTGCAACCTGTAAAATCGGTGAGTGGTAGTCGGCTCCACCGAGCTGTCGATGGAAAAGACTCCCGAACCGTTGAAGACGCCGGTTCCAACCGGGGTCCAGAGTGAAGAGGATTCGATATTTGTCGAGGCGACCAGATAGTACGTTTGGTTGGCTGGACCGCCGGTGCCACTGATGGAAAGAACAGTTCCGGACTGACTCACTTGGGAGATGACTGGTACAGGCACTCGATTGGTATAAATCAACCGTTCGATGGTGGAGTTTGTGCCCGATCTTGGAGTCGCTCCCAGGATATCGCCGTTGGAAGGGTCCACCCCGAAGGCATTAACTCTAGCGCTGGTGCTGCTCAGCAAAAGCGAGTTTTCTGTGACAGTCATGCCCGAATGGCGCATAGCCCACAATTCCCCACTGGAATGATCTCCATATACATAGGCCCCTCTCAATTGGGGTATGCGTGAACCATGATAGACAACTCCGCCAATAATGCAGTTTCGCGAATTTGTGTGTCCATACTCAATCACCGGCGGCGTGAACGCAAAACCCACGGGCAGGTTGTTCGTCCATTTTTTGTCACCTTCATAAAAGTTCCAGCCGCAATTTGCCCCGTTTGTGACGATATTCACCCACTCGATATTGTCCTGGCCCACGTGACCCACATAGGTTGTGCCTGTTAAAGGATCAATCGAAAAACGCCACGGATTGCGCATGCCCACAGCCCAAAACTCACTTCTCACATTCGCTGGATTTACCGCCACATTATTGAAAGTGGTTGCACCGACAAAATAGTTGTCGGGCGGGATGGAATAGTTCGTGAGCGATGGGAGCGCAGAGCTGTGAGGATTCGGAGGCAGGCTGCCGACTCGATTATCGACATCAAGACGCATAATGGCTGAGAAAAAATTGCGGTTGATTTTTTGCGTGTTGCCATACACTCCGTAAGAGCCGCCCTCGTCCCCAAGCGAAACATAGAGGTAACCATCGACACCAAAATGCAAATCACCACCGTTATGGTTGTTGGCGTTGTCAATTTGAATGATATACGGAATTTCTGAACCCGAGTTGCCTTGATTCGGATTTGCGCCGGAGACAGTGAATCTCGAGAGAATATCATGCCGGCCCGTTCCGGCGGGCGTGGTGGCATTCCCTATATAAAACACATAGAAAAAGCCGTTCGTCGCATAACCCGGATGAAAAGCCAGACCGAGCAAACCCTCCTCCCCACCTACCGCTGTATCACCCGCGCTGGTCACTCGAGACGAGATATCCATAAAGATAGAACGCGTCGGTGTGACAAGATTTGTAATGACAACGATGCGTCCTCTTCTTTCCACAACGAACAGTCTGTTAAGATCGCCAGGCGGTGAAGCGATAGAAACAGGATTTGAAAAAGTGAGACCAGGGAAGGCATTGGTCAAAGTATAACCTGTCGCAGTGGCGGCGATCAGGCTCTGGGTGCAAATGGACAGAATAAAAAAAACACGCAAAAAACCCAGCATAAGCAGCTCAATTTCCTCCTCGTAAGATGGAAAGTCAAAAAACCGTGCAAAAAATTTAAACTAAAAGCATGTCCCGAATTCGAACAATGTCTTTGGAAATATTTTTTCTTTAAGGGTAAAAAAGTTTGCTCCCAACCTTGTTTTTCGACCCGCGTTTCCTAGATGATTATGGATTGGCTTGGCACCTGCTTAACCGGGCAGTGTCATGCAGTTTGTCCGAGTCTTGAGTCTGATGGCCGCAGTTTTTGGCGCGGTTGCACCGGTTATAGCCCAATCATTGTACACCCTGGATGGTACACCTACAGGATTAGAAGAAGAAATACGATGGAGGGTAAATCGCGGCCGTTTCGATTCTGCCAGCGAGAATGCTACACGCGGCACCGCTTATACGGACGTTCCCACCAACTCAGGCCCGTTGGCGCCGAATCAAATGATTACCATTGCGGCGCGTCACCAGAGTGAGGACATGGCGAAGGCTAACGTGTTCCAGCACGCAACCGTTACCAATAGTCTTTTCTATAATTATTTAACTCAGCCCAATCCCTGGGACCGAATGGTAGCTGAAGGTTATTCCTGGAATAGCGCGGGAGAAAACATCGCGGCTGGTTACATCGGCTCGGAATCTGTTTATGTCGGCTGGTGGAACAGCACTGGTCACCGCGTTAATATGTATAACAGCGGCTTGCGAGAGATTGGCAATGGCTATTACTACTTAAGCACGGCGACTTACCGAAATTATTACACCATGGATCTGGGCAGTTCCGGCGGCAATTGTTTCTTCACAGATACCTTGTTTAATGATGTCAATGGCAATGGAACGTACGAACAATCAGAGGGTGTGGCAGGTATTGCCATCCGATTGCGGGTTGGAAGCACGCAGGCAGCTTATCAGGATGTTTCTTCTGCCGTGGGAAGTTTCGCAATCCCCATCCAATCCATCGCCAGCCTGGCAACAGTCCAAGTGATTCTTTCCAATACCACGGCATCCACCGTGTCGGTAAGCATTCCCAAGGATTATCGAAACTATTCGACAGTATCGTTGGCACCAAACGAAAGCAGGATATACGGAACATTTGTTGGCCCCACGAGTACGCGCAATATGGGCCTGCGAAATGTCACTCCAACCCTGGTGCCAGTTGTGGCTTCACCTCTTGCAATTTCCGCCTCTGAAAACAACGTTGTCCTTCGGTGGACCTCGGATGCCGCTTTGGAATACCAGCCCCAATGCACCACAAACTTGACCGTGTGGACAGGGTTGACGAATGGCTTTCTCCGGGGGACGGGTGCAACAATGACTTATATTGATTCAGTTTTTGGACAAGCTGGCAAGTTGTACCGACTGCAGATTCGTCAACCGTAAGAACTGGCTTATCGCAGCGTTACTGAACCGGTTCAGGGGAAATACCAGGATTGGCGACCTTATGAAAAGCGTCCGCGAGCCCTGACAAGTGACGCTCCAAAGTAAAGTTTCGGACGAAGATTTCGCGGAAGCCTTCACCCGTTTCGGAAGGCAGCAACTCCAGGAGCGCTCGAGCAATTTGCTCCGGTGAGCGGATTTCAACAAGCCCAGGGTAATTCACAGGAAAAAGCTCGGGAATCGAACGCCAGCGAGTAGTCAGAATGGGAAGTCCGAAGGCCATGGCTTCAATCAAATTGACCGGCTGGTTTTCGTTCTCGTAATAGGTGGGAAAACAAAACAGATCCGCTTCTCGCAACAAACGATGCTTTTGCTCGCCGGAAACAAAACCCAAATAATCAATAATGTCGGACATTCCCGGTTTCGATAGCAAAGCAGAAAACTCCGCTTTCTCATCCGCATTGACGAAGTTGCCTGTGACCACTAAGCGCAACGACACTAGCGTCTGACGTTTGCGCAATAGTTCGTTTGCCATCAAAACACCTGTTACCGTGTCGAATAGCCCCTTTTCGCGAGTGCAGTGCGCCAGATACAGCACTGTGACGACCTGAGTGTCAGTTCCCGGTCCATCGGGTTTTGACGTCGGCCCTCCCCCGGACAAGAGAGTTTTTCGAGTTACAGAGCGAGCTTTGCGATAAGGAAGCACTCGCCCCGTAAACTCAGGGCAAGGATCAGGGATACCATTACTTACAACGGTGATCTCCTGAGAAACCAGCTTTTCAGCGTCGGCTCTGTTAAAGCGGGAAAGCACAATGCTTAAATCCACCTGCTTCATGAAACGATAAGTGAGGGAACGGGAACGCATCTGTACGGAGGTTTCGAGCCATTTGGCCAAGCCTGCCGCATGCCAGTGCAAAATAATGCGTTTAAAAAAAGGCCGGCAAATCAGCATTACCATCCAATCTCGGAACAAAGCTGAACGTTTGCCCGGCGCCGGAATATAATAAAAATTCGTAACACCGTATCGAAATCTGCACCAAATAGCCTGTGCGCAATACCCAACGAGCAGGATGAATTTACCGATACGCAAGTCTCCAATGTCTTCCAGTTTTTGTGAGAGCCGGGCATTGACGTGATAACATTCGAGGCCGAATTCTTTCGAAGGCTGCTGCCAATCCAGGGACAGGGGCAAACCACGGCGGCGACGGTCTCCGCCAAAACCGCCCAACATGAGCTGCACCATATAACTTTGGCCGTGGTGAGGCGGCGGGGTATGAGCAAAAACCAGCAACTTCATTTGACTTCCTGCAGCACACCTTCGATAACAGATTTCGTGCAAAACGAGAAGGTTTTTCTACTATCTCTTCGTAAGCGGAAATTCCGCTTCGAGCATGAAGACACTCGAAGTTCTCCAAACACCATTGCTGGTGACTGATTACGACAAGCTGCAGGCAAGCTGCCTGGAATGGGCACGGGCAACCGGTTGTACCGCTCTGGATTTTGCAAATACCCAAATCGTAACGATGCGCAGGCACGAGCCTGGATTTCGTGAACTCACCAGTGCCTACGATTATTTCCCGCCGGACGGGATGCCGCTGGTATGGTGTTTGAATCGCGCGGGTGCTCAGTTGGGTGATCGGGTGTATGGCCCTATCTTTATGCGCCGCTTTCTGGAACGGGTGCCGTCCGGTTTCACGCATTACCTTCTGGGCGGTTCCGCTGATTGCGGAACCAGATTACGACGCACATTTGAGCAGCTCAACCCGGGTATCAAATTTGTCGGGGCTTTTCACGGGCTATGCCATCCCGATGGGCTGTTGGAGAACTCCGGCAATAACGATGTCGTGGACGAAATCAATCGGCTTTCGCCTGACTTCATTTGGGTTGGCTTTGGCACACCCAAGCAGCAGGCCTGGATCAAGCGCCATAAACACCTTCTGCGTCGCGGGGTTATCCTCAGCGTTGGCTTCGCTTTTGATGTGAATGCCGGATTGAAATCCGACGCCCCCATATGGATGCAACGCCTGGGGTTGACCTGGGTTTTTCGCCTGGTTTCCGAGCCTCGCCGGCTTGGCGGTCGTTACCTGCGATATAATTTCTTGTTTCTTTGGTATTTGCTGGTCGATGGATTGCGCGGACGTGCCTGGCAAAAAACTCCTTAGCTTACCAGGAACTGAACTGCGCTTGCTCAGGGAATCTCTTTGATCAGTAGATCCTCTGAGCGAAAAGTGACGGGCCAGGCATCCACTTTTTCGGAAACGGTTTGGGGATAAAAACGCCGCTCGCGCCTGCTCCCAGGGTTCGAGGCTTCCACCGCAAATCGGACGGGCGATTCGCTCACGAGCACAAGTTTTGTGTATCCCAGATGCTTAAGCCGGTTTAAATCCGATTCGTTTGTGAGCAACTCGCGCAGGCCTTTGACCGTGGGTGTGTCTGGCGAACTTTCGAAGTTGATCACCGACAATCCCTTGCGACCTGACCTGAACAACGGTTCTCCTCCCCAGTCTGGATCGCAAGTATAAAGAATGAGTTTGTCCCCGGGTTGTGTGTTCTGCTGGATCAGCGCGCTGATTTTCTTGGGGAAATAATCGTAATCAATGGCGATCTTCATCGCGATCAATCCGTCAATGGACGAGAGGCCCAGGATCATGGCTGACATGGTTAACCGTAACCATGTCAACGGCATCACTCGAGCCCAACCCTCCTCAAGCCGAGTCAAACTGATACCACAGAGCAGCGCGACCGCGGGGCAGCACATCAAATAGTAATGCCAATGGGCAAGCACTAAATGGGTAAACACAAAGGTGGTGAACAACGTAGCTAAAAGCCAAAATTTTGGCAGCCGGCTGATGCGGGTCATCAATGCAGGCACTACCAATGCAACCATTGGCAACGCTCCCAATGTGGCATGAAGAAATCTCCAGGCACCCTTGATCCATGGACCTGGTTTTAACCGATAATGCAGGTCCCCAAAAAACCAAAAGCGAAGAAATGGACTATGCGACATCCGAAGGTCGAGGTAGGGGTACTCCGCTTGAGCAGCCAGCGAATTGGCGTGAAGTGTCCAGGTTGCAAGCGTCACCGCAGCAACGGCGCCGATCCCCAACAACATAAGCCACAAACGCAAAGGACGGCGGAGGATCAAACCATCACTGGAATCCTTTGCATCCGTCCAGCCCGCCAGCATGAAAAAGCTGCATAGCCCGGCAGCCATAAAAAAAGGCAGCTTTGAAACCGCGCTGATTGCCGCACACAATGCGGCCGGCCACCAATACCATCCCTTGCCGGTACGAAACATTCTATCGGCGAAAAAGAGAAACCAGATCGTGACAGTCAACGAAAATCCATCCGTTGCTGCCTCGCCGGCCATGACAATGATGAGCGGTTGAGCAAGGAAAAATACGGCGGCCCACCAGGCCGCCCGTTCACCGACGTACGGAGATGATAACTTGATGAACGGCCAGAGTCCGGTCGCAAAGAGCAGCAGCGACACCAGGTTCGCCCAACCAAACCAGGTCGAATGTGTGAGTTTGAAGATTAAGCCGGTTACTGCCTGCCATAAGGGGAACTCCAACGCCGCGGGAGTACCCTTGGCGTCAAACCCCGCGATGACTGGTCGCAAGAGGTCAATGGAACTCGTGGAATATTCCAGCGCTGTACCCAGGTGGCTGGCACGAATGAAAGATCGACCCAATAACGCATTTCCCAAATGGAAAACAAAAATACATCCCAGGAAAGCCAGTACCAGGGGCAGCAAAGAAGGAAGCCTGGTTTCGGTTTGCACGCCGCGCAGTGTGCTGTAACGATCCGAGCTTTTCAATCAGACGTTCGCCTCTTCTGTACTTTCAGTTTCGAGTCTTCCGTTGCCAAGGTCCTGTTGGTTCGCCACAGTATCGCCCATGAGTAAGCGGTTTTATCTGACCACAGCTATTGATTACGTCAATGGCGAACCGCATTTGGGCCACGCTTATGAAAAAATTATTGCGGATGTCATTGTCAGGGCGCGGCGCAGTTTAGGAGAGAGCACTTTTTTTCTGACGGGGCTGGATGAGCATGGTCAAAAAGTACAGCAAGCTGCACTCGCAGCAGGGAAAACTCCCCAGGCTTATTGCGACGAACTCGCCGGGGTTTGGGAAGCGTTCGTTCAAAAACTGGACCTTACCAATGACGATTTCGTGCGGACAACTCAACCGAGACATCAAGAGGTCGTTCAAGCCATTTTAACCAGGCTCCATGCAGCCGGCCACTTTTACCAGAGGGAGTACGAAGGGTTTTATTCGGTCAAAGAAGAAACCTTTCTGACCGACAAGGAAAGAAATGCGGACGGCACGTTCGACAAAACCTATGGCGAGGTGACCCGCCTAAAAGAACAGAATTATTACTTTAAGCTCGCGCCTCATCAGGAGTGGCTTATTGAGTACATCGAGCAGAATCCTGCTTTCGTTCAACCCGCTTCCAGACGCAACGAAGTTTTGGGATTCTTGAAAAATGACAAGCTGGAAGACCTATGTATCACGCGGCCGGTTTCTCGGCTCAATTGGGGCATACCATTCCCAGTCGACAGAAATTACGTAACATACGTTTGGTTCGATGCATTGGTGAATTATATCAGTGTACCGTCAGCTTTGGGTGATTCCGTTATAGGCGCTGCCCTGCCTGCACTTGCCTCCTCGGTAACAAATGGACCTTCTCTATGGCCTGCGGACATCCACGTAATCGGCAAAGATATCCAAAAATTCCACGCCGTTTATTGGCCCATTATGCTCAAAGCTATGGGATTGCCCCTGCCCAGGCAGTTACTCGTGCACGGTTGGTGGCAGAAAGATGGGGAAAAGATGAGCAAGTCCCAGGGCAACATTGTTGATCCGGTTGCGGTGATCAATGAATGGGGGGTGGACGCTTTCCGGTTTTATGTGGTGCGTGAATTGGACATCGGCGCAGATGGAAACTGGACCGATGCGGGATTTAAAAGCAGGTATAATTCGGAATTGGCCAATGGCTTGGGGAATTTGCTGAATCGGTCGATCTCGATGCTGAGAAAATATCGAAACGGTTATGTGCCAGTGCAGTCAAGCGTTCTGGCTGTTGATGCCCAGAAGTCTGTAGCGGAAACACGCAGCCTGTTGCTGGAAAATAAATTGCAAGCGGCCCTTCTATCGATTTGGTCCCTGGTCAACCGCGCTAATCAATATGTTGAACAAACAGCTCCATTCAAGCTGGCGAAGGATCCTTCAAAAGCAGCCCAGTTGGATGAAGCACTCTATAATTTGGCAGAAGTTTGTCGCATCCTGGCGGTGCTACTCTGGCCCTTCATGCCGGGTACTGCATCCAGAATCTTTTTGCAGCTAGGCTTAACAGGCACGCCTGAGACCTTTACCCTGAGCCAATGGGGTGGACTGAGCCCCGGCCACAGCATCGGGGCGCCTGTCCCTCTATTTCCAAAAAAGGAAGATTAACCCGCCGTTTCTCCAACCCTCGCGCATCAATGATGCCCGTGCGCGTGAATTCCCCCGCCACCGTGGTAACCACCATGGTAACCGCCGTGGTAGCCGCCATGGTAGCCATGATAATACCCTCCACCGTAGCCAAAGCCGAAAGAGAATATGGGCCCGCCATAGCCATAGTAATAAGGCGAATAGTACGGGCTATAGTAGCCGTAATACGCCGAGCTTACGGCCGGGTAAGGGATAACATATGTGGAAGAACCAGAAGCAGCAGGCGTTAGAGGTGCCGTGGCGGGTTGTTGTGGTCCTGCCGGGGGGGCCTCGTCACCAACAGTTGCCTCGGCGTAAACAGGCGCTGGAGCGGCATTGCTGGGCAGTCTCTCAATTGCTTTGCTGTTTTTGTCCATCATTGCACCGATCACCCGATCAGTAACTCCCGCGTTTTTAAGCAGGACAATGTCATCCGAACTAAGACTTGTTGTTGGGGTTGAGTTGTGGACGTAACTAACTATCACATCTTCACTCACTTGTGCCCTTGTTAGCTTTAGTACTTCTGTAGCGGCATAAGGGAGTTTTGAGGGCGCGGTCGCCGAAAGCGATACCTGAGCTGGGGGTGCCACCGGCGTCGTAACCGCAGGGACTGGAGCCGTAACCGTGGCATTCACTTCAGCGGCACTCATCCCGAACGGCAATGACAAAATAACACCCAGAAGGGGTATTCTAGCACTGAAATTTTTCATAAAGCAGTTAGATAAAGTTTTTATATACCCAATCATAACATCGTTAATAGTTACTGACGCGTCAAGTGGCAACTCATTCAAATTCAAAATCATTATCGATAAAGCCGAGGGGCCAGGAGAACAGAGGTGCAAACCCCATTGAGCCTGTTGGATTGTGGAGTTGATTAGAAATAGCAGTTAATCCAAGCACAAAGGAAAATGGAGACAAAATGAGAACCAAGACTTTTTCCCTCGCCTTTTTATCGACGATGCTCGCGCTCAACGCATTCAGCCAAGCGGGCAATAGTGGAGGAGCTGGCGCAACTTCTGGTGGAACAACAGCGCCAGCCACCGGTTCAGGAAGGGCGAATCAAGGCACCTCGCAAACCACTCAACCAGGAACGATTCAACCAGGGACAATCAATCGAGGTCAAGTGATCGTGCCTCAGAACCGGCCCGGATTCGCACCCGCGACAAATCAATTGATCACTCGAGATCAACTTTCAGGAAACACCAATCAATTATTGCCCCAGACAAACCAATTCCTGGTCCAGTCGAATCAATTCTTGGCACAAACGAACCAAATTTTTGCCCAGACAAACGGTGGTGGACCGAGCGCCCAGGGCACTAACAATGGACTAATTTTATCGCAGGACCGCGCCTTCAACGCAAACGACCGTACCGCGTTAGTGCAGATTCATCGGAGTCTTCGCGGAATTTTCCCCTCTCCCACAACGCTGGCTCGAGTTCATTTCCAAGTGCAACAAGGGATTGCCACCATCGTTGGTTCTGTTCAAACGCTGGAGCAAAAGCAACGTGTCTTACAAGTCGCGCAGTCTACGCCGAACGTCATGCAGGTTGTTGATCAACTGCGCATCGATGTGCCGCCAGGTTTTACAACCTCTACCACCGGTTTCGGGGCTGAATCGAACCAGGTTGGAAAGCGCCCCCTCACTCCAACGGGTTTTACTAATCAGTTTGGGATCAATCCAAACGCCGTGCCGGGAACTCTTCCTCGAGTCCCAACAAATCCTCCACCACCAGTCAATAATCCATAGAGCTGAGGCCGAAAACCGAAACGGTTTTGTTGGTGCCCACTGGTCGTGTGGAACAGCAGGCCGCGAGGCGGAAGAATCGCCAGCCTTGAAGTCCTCCGAGGCACGGCTCGGATTGATTAAGAGCAACGCTTCTGACGGAAAAATCTCGACAAGAGCTGGCAGGGTTGATTCAATCGAGTCCCAATAAACCACAAGGAATATTTTCTAGTCCAGTTCTAACACCAACCCAACTTCGATGAAGAAGCGCAAGCCTGTAACGTGGCGGTGCTACAGCGAGTTAGAAGCTTCACGATTACTTTTCCATTCTCTATGAAGAATCGAATTTGTTTCCTTTCGATGATTGCTCTGTCGTTGGTCGTTTGCCCGGGTCAGAGGGTCCAAGCGGCCACCTGGATAACCAACAGCCCACTCCTCACGGCAAGGCAACAGCCTACAGCCACGCTTTTGCCAAATGGCAAGGTCCTAATCGCAGGTGGCAAGGTGGACGCGGGTCTCGGCGGTACGAATAGCGCAGAATTGTTTGATCCAGCGCTGGGGAGCTGGACCACGACTGGCTCAATGAATACCGGGCGGACCCGTCATACTGCAAGCTTGCTACTCAACGGCAAAGTACTGGTCGTGGGCGGGCTGGCAAACAACACCCCGTTTTACCTCGCAAGCGCTGAGCTGTACGATCCATTGAGCGGAACGTGGACACCAACCGGCGCGCTCAATGTGGAGCGCATCGATCACACTGCCAACTTGCTTCCGGATGGAAGGGTGCTGGTTGCAGGTGGTCAAAACAATTCGAGCATTCTGGACAGTGCAGAAGTATACGATCCGGTCACTGGGATGTGGACACCCACTGGTTCAATGAACGCACCGCGTGTTTACGGAGCGGCAACGTTGCTGGCGAACGGCAGCGTGCTCGCGACGGGTGGCGGCAGTTCGGGAGGCATTACCAACGGCGCAGAGCTGTACAATCCGAGCAATGGCACCTGGACAATTACCGGGTCGATGACCAGCCGCCGCTATCTTCATACCACCACACTTTTGCAAAATGGCAAAGTTCTCGCTGCGGCCGGCAATAACGCGGCGGGAACGGTGGCCACGTCGGAATTGTACGACCCGAGCAGCGGAACCTGGACCAATACGAGCGGTTCTTTGACGAAAGCGAGGCAATATCATAATGCAACGATGCTGCCGAACGGCATCGTATTGGTCACCGGAGGCTACACAACAAACCAGAACTTATTGGCCGATGCCGAGTTTTTTAATTTGGTGAACCAATCATGGACGGTTATTGATCCGATGACTGTTGCTCGCGTTGGCCATTGCGCAACCCTGTTGCACAATGGCGCCCTCCTGGTTGCGGGCGGGCTTACCCTCAGTGGTGTTACAAATAGTGTCGAGCTCTACGAATTGGCGATTGGAACGCGGACTTCGACTCTCCCTGAAAACACCGCGCGTTACGCGCACAGAGCAACCTTGTTATCCAATGGAATGGTGCTGGTGGCCGGTGGTTTTCAGACTGGCGCTACAGCGACCAACAGCGCCGAACTGTACGATCCTGTTACAGGAACATGGGCGCCCACCGGTAATCTCAAGACAGGCCGCGCGTATCACACGATCACCTTATTGCCGAGCGGACAGGTGCTGGTTACGGGCGGTCGTGTTCAAGGCTTCACAGCCACCAACAACGCTGAATTATTTGATCCCCTAACGGGGACGTGGGCCTTAACCAGTTCGATGAGCACAAGAAGATATGGCCACGTGGCGGCCTTGCTGAGAAATGGTAAGGTCCTTGCGGCGGGCGGCCATGTCACCAGTGGCACTTTTACAAACAGTGCCGAATTGTACGATCCGGGATCAGGCACGTGGACGCCGACTGGATCTCTCAATACCGCGCGCTATCTGGCCACGGCGACCTTGTTGCCGAACGGGAAAGTATTGGTTTCTGGTGGAGACACAACCGCTGGCGCTACCAACAGTTGCGAGTTATACGACCCCGTGCTCGGAACATGGTCAAACACGGGGACACTTGTCGGCCGGCGGGAACTTCACACAGCAACGTTGTTGCCGAATGGTAAGGTGCTGGTAGCCGGGGGCGTTGCGGGCACGACGGCTCTTACCAGCGCAGAAACGTACAATCCAATAACAGAACTGTGGACAGCTACCCCGCCGATGCCCAGCGAGCGTTACGAGCACACGGCTACATTGCTGCCCAGCGGCAAAGTCCTGGTTACTGGAGGTTGGAACAGCTCAGCGCTTAGCATCGCCAATGCAGAAGTTTACGATCCGGTGGCGGGAACCAACGGCACATGGACGCCCACAGTGTCATTGGGCATCGCCCGTACAACTCATACGGCCACGCTGCTGCCAAGTGGCAGCGTGCTCGTTGCCGCCGGTTGGGGACCGGGTGTGGTGACCCCGACGAACAGTGCAGAGCTGTTTGCGTTGCCGTTCCTCGCCCCCGCATTGCAGCCGCAAATCGCCGGCATTAATTCACCTCTCAATGCCGGAGGAATCCTGACAATTAACGGCTCGAAGTTCCGAGGCGTTTCCGAAAGTTCGGGAGGCAATGGCGCTCAAGATTCTGCGAGCGATCATCCCGTGGTCCAGTTGCGCAGCATAGAAAACGAGCAAACAGTGTTCACGCTTTGCACAAGCTGGAACACTAATTTGTTCGTCTCTGCGCCGATAGGCGATTTGCCGCAGGGCTGGGCTTTGGTGACCGTTTTTGCCAATGGCACTTCCAGCGCGTCCGCCATTGTGCGAGTGGACCTTCCTGCTCTTACCTCTATTGTCCTAGCGAACCCAATGAAGCTCGCAAGCGGCGCCTTTCGATTCGGTTTTACGAATGCTTCGTCGATTGGCTTCACGGCGCTGACCAGCACAAATCTCAACCTCCCTTTGACCAACTGGATGGCGTTGGGCAGCGTGACGGAAATTTCTCCCGGCGTATATCAATTCACCGACTCGCAAAATACCAATGACGCACAACGTTTCTACAGTGTTCGCCAGCCGTGAGATCCATTGGGGTTAGTGCGGTATGAAGGTCATGGGGTAGGTGCGTTAGTCGAGTGGGTCGTCGCAAATACACGGGGACGCATTCCCGCTGCTTCTCGAATTGGCTCCAGCCTGTCCATGGGACTGTAGGGCAGAATAGCAGAATGCACGAAGCCGGCAGTATTAAATCTTCAGAAATTGATTACGGCCTGGGCGTAGAAGAAGTTGGCGTCGGTAGAACCAAAAGCTGCTCCGGACAATGAGTGTGTGACGTAATCCCCGACGAAGAAATGTCCGTAGCCGACCTCCAACTGTGCGTTGCGAGTCAGAGCATAACCTGTAATAGCCTCCAGCTCCGCGCCGACAAAACTGTTGTTCCCCGGATAAATTCCATAACCGGTCCCGGCTCCCGTTGCCGGCGGACCGAGGCCACCGCGCGGCGCGCCATTGACGTTGTAAAAATTGTCGTGAGTGTCTGCCAGCCAGAATCCGTGGACTTCAATTGCCATGCTCACCCGGGAATGCGGCTTAGCCTGGATGATCCCTCGCACGTCATGAATATTTTGAAGAGAGAAAAAATCCATATAGCCATAGAACTTATGGTTGGTGGGAAACAGGTTTTCAAACGTTTCGTGTTTGCCGTCCCTTGGGTTGCTGTCACCCGAGCCATGGGAATATTCCAGACCGAGGCGTGGTGTCGCCCATGATTCGGAGAAAGTATAACCTCCCTGAAGGATCGTCATGTAGGCCTCGTGCTCCAGTCGCTCAGAAGTCACCCCGAGCCGGCGGTCGTGAAAATTTCCAAATTGCCCGGCGGTTTCCACGCTGTAATCCCAATCTCCCAGTTGGCCGGGCAACGATTTCAATCGGAGCCCGAGGGTATAAATGTCGCGTGCGCCCGGTTGAGGAAACTGCGGACTTGGCTCGGCGCTGATGGCTTGCTGGGAGGCATTGCGCGCGAAAAAATAAGTTTCGAGGGTATGCTTCGGGATTTTTTTTATCGTCGCATAAGCACCGGAAAACCAATCGTAATCGTTGACCACGTTGAAGCGTCCATCTTCCGGTATGACCGGGCGGCCCGTGAAGAAATCCGCCCCAAACCAGGCATTCTGCCAGCGCACTTTTGCTGTATCGAACACTCGGCCAATGTTGTTCCATCCCGACACACCCACCAACCGTTCCTCCCCGTAAACGAGTTCCTGACGCCCAACTTTTAGCGACAAGGGAAATTCTTTATCGTTGCCAATAATAATGAAAGCCTGCTGTAAATCAATTGTGTCAGATTCAGGCCCATCCCCTTTGCGATTCACGGTGCCTGCAGGAAGCGGGTTGGAGAAATAAGCCCATCGGTCGTCGCTCGTGACCAGGCTGTTGCGGCTTTCAACAAACGCGCTGAAAAATTGGTCCGTGTAACCCGCGTGAATCCGAAGACGCGCCATCGAATATGCATTATCCACATCGGCACCCCGCTCGCGGAAATCCATCGAACCTGCAGCACCGGCAATTCCGAAATTGTCCTTAAGCTCGTAACGGAGACGGAGTGAGCCACCGAAATCCCACGGCTCCATGTAGGGATAATTCTCGCGTAAGGCTTCGTTAATAAAACCCTGAAACGGTGCTGGAGGCGGAGGAGGCACATACTGCCCAAAGAGGTTGTCGAGCGCTGTAAACGCGAGCGCTCCAATGACAAATGTTTTTGGGAATGGTTGCATCAGGTTCATTAGATAAGTTTTACAAGTCATGAGTTTTCGAAAACTGATCCGCACAATGCATCCAGGTCGATCAAGGGACAGGTTTGATCCTGCTCGAAATGCTCGATTTTGGTTGGTTGACCGATGAAGGTGTTAAACTCCTGAAAGAAAGCAATGATGCCGACACGCATGGGCTAGGTTGTTCGCTGTTCGAACAGGTTGACTTCGTATGACGGAACAACACATTCAGCGTGTTCGAACCACCTGTTGCTGTCAAAAACTTTTGACCTGTTTTTCAACGTTTTTTACACAAACCCTCATGAACGATGACTTTCAAACAGAAAGATCAGAAGCACTGTACCATGAGGCTTGCGAACATTTGGCGTTGGACGTTTCCAGTGGGATAAATGCTGGCAGGCTTTCTCCGAGACCTGCTGAATTTCCATTCCAGGAGGCTTATTTCCAAGCAGCGTACCCGGCGGGAATTGCTTGAAAAATATTTTGACATATCTAACCTGATAAGAGTCCGAAAATGCTTTAAAGTTATGAAGTCACGCTTCCTCCTCTCCTTGTTAATTGCCACCTGCATAACCCTTTCAAAGGCACTTGCGCAAAATTACGATACCAACAACCCGGTCGTACAAACCTTCGTCGGTTCCGGTTTTTACGGGTACCTCGATGGGCAAGGTACTCAGACCATGTTCAACAATCCCTCGGCCGTAGCGGCTGATTCTTCGAGCAACCTGTTTGTGCTCGACACCGGCAACTCT